>OOAH01000079.1_pt1 | contig 117994 bp, 92 predicted proteins | sample 1671801 | NCBI WGS metagenome assembly OOAH01 (sample SAMN06348194, study PRJEB24527) | human gut metagenome | biome: human gut; feature: ankylosing spondylitis patient; material: feces | host: Homo sapiens | place: China | collected 2015-10 | reverse complement strand
AGCGATTTTTCAGATTCGCATGACCGATCGTTTCATTGTTGACGTCCCCTAACAAAGGCGCCGAGTACCAGAACATCGGGAATTGCAGGACGACGACGTCGGCCTTCAAAAGCCTCGCCTGTTCGGCCGCGACGTCGATCCGAAAGTCCGGATAGAGACGGTCGAGCCTCACGATTTCGGCCTCGGGGAGGCATTCGGCGAGCACTTCCAAAATCTTTTTGTTGGCGACCGACGCGTCGAGATTCGTGTGGCCGCTTACGATGAGAATGTTTTTCATGGGAACCCTCCCTTCATTGTGTGCGTAGCAGACGCCGAAGGAAAGGCGGCCGCGGGATGTTACCAAGATATCAACAATCTATGGAACGCCCGAACGAAGCCGACGGAGTTTTTCTGTCGGCGCCAAGAACGGAACGGACTCAACACGACGGTAGAGCCCCGTCCTCCTCGTCTCAGTCTTCCGCGGCTTCGAGCACGGTCTGTGCCAACTCCTCTTCGTCGTTCTCACCCACTGCGGGAACGAGCACGCTTCGGCTCATCTCGCGTTTTTTATTGAGAAAGCGCTCAAGAATCGCATCAAAGGAGCGGTCGCTTTCTGGAGCGTTTACGTCGAACACCGCCTGCGGAATGTGGATTACCACTTCACTTGCCTCCTGTCCGATGCGGTAGACGCGGTCGCTCGCCTGATCCTCCACGGCCGGATTCCACCAACGCTCAAGGTGAATAACGTGATTGGCCGCCGTAAGCGTAATGCCCGTACTCGCCGCGCGGATGGAGAGTACCAGCGCGTCGAACCCTGCGGGGGCCGTCTGAAAGCGGTTCACCACGCGTTGCCGGGCCTTCGGGAGCATACTTCCTTCGATCGTTTCCGGGATCGATGTGAGATTGTATCGCCTTTGAATGGCTCGGGCGACGGCTCCGATCACAGAGACACGGTTCACAAAGATGATCACCTTCTCGTTCTTGGCGTGAATGTCGTCGAGAATCTCGAAGAGCGCCTGCAGACGTCCCGAGCGACTGATGACGTCATCCGTGAGTTCAAGTCCCTTGTCGATGGGATCAGGCAAAAGCGACACGTTCATCAGGGCCTGAAGTTTTTGCAGACCGCTTCCCTTTCCCTTGACGGGTGCCGCACCGGATTTGCTCAATCGTCGACCGGCGGCGGCCTCCCGGTAAGCCTCCCGTTGCTCGGGAGGCATGGTCTTTGCCCTAACCTCCGTACGTTTGGTGGGAAGTGCCGAGAGACAATCCCTCTTTACGCGCCGCATCATGAGCCGTACTGGTTCGCCTGCAGCCTCGTATTGTCCCGTCAGGAGTTCGTGCAGCGTGCGGCCCGACTTAATCGGATCGTCCGCCTTCACGTATTTGGCGTTAAAGTCCGAAAGAGTTCCCATGAAACCCGGTACGACGGCGTCGAGAATGGACCAAAGATCTGTCAGCGAATTTTCCACGGGAGTCCCGGTGAGCGCGAGCACGAAATTCTGCTTGAGCGACTTCGCGCATTCCGTGACAAGCGAAATCGGCGTCTTAATGCGTTGCGCCTCGTCGAACACCACAAGTCCCCAACGGATGTTCCCGAAAAGCTCAATCTTGTCGCGCATTGTTTCGTAGGACGTGATGACCCAGGCCTCCTTTTCGATGCGCTCCTTGCGCACGGAAAAAGGCAGACCGATCATCTTTCCCGCCTCTCTTCCCGTCAGAACGAGCGGCGCGGGCAGATTCCCGCCGAAATAGTTTTCTGCCTCCTGCTTCCAGTTCATGACGAGTCCCGTGGGAGCCACGATGAGCGCGGGTGCGGCGTCTTCCGTGTCGCCCTCCTTCTGACAGTCGTCGATCCACTTTAAAAAAGCGAGGCACTGCAGGGTTTTTCCGAGCCCCATGTCGTCGGCAAGAAGCGCCCCGGGAATCCCACGTCGCCAGAGGTCCTGCAACCATTCCACCGCATGTTGTTGGTGTTCATACAACGAAATGCCGTTGACGAACCCCTTCACGGGTGCGCGCCAGTCCGGACGGGGATTGATCTTTGCAAAGTAGCCGAGTTGCTTGAGGTTGTCAGTGATGATCGGACCAAAACGAACCACTTCGTCGTGCTCCGCTTCGATCTTTCCGGATTTTTCCGATTTTTCGGAGTCATCCCCGGAATCCTTCTTCGACTTTTCCTCCTTTTTCTCCGGAGCGATCCGGGAGAGGAAGAGTTCGAGCGCTTCGCGGTCTATTTCCGCGACTTCAAACTCTTCGTCCTTGAATGTGATGTGGGAGTCGCCGTGCTCCTCGGCCCGTCTGATTTTAGCAAGAAGTTGCCGCACCTCCTTTTCCGTCACCGGCGTAGGCCGACCGGCGATCGTCATAATGAAGTGGTCGTCCCCGTCGTCGAACCAATTCGTCTTGATGGGCTTTACGAAGGCGCAGCTCTTCGGATGCCAGGGACCGAAGGCGTCCACGCGCTTCGAGAGGAAGTCCGGCGTCTCAAAGAAGGTCTGTCCAAGCCGCTCGGACCAGTCGGCGTTCACTCCGCCTTGACCTTCCAGAGCGCGGAGCACCGCGCGGCGGGGATTCGCGACGAAGGCCGCTCGTTCGGCGGGTGTTCCACGGGCTTCCTTGGCGATCACGTCGAGAACGACGCGCGCCTCTGGATTTAAAACGAGGTACGTGCTGTTGCCAAGTGCAAAGGATTTCGGGAGCTTCAAAGAACTCTTCACCCAGACGTTGAAATCCTTGGCCTGCTGCGCGGTGAGCAAAGGGCGGTAACGACGCTCCTCCCCCTCCGCCTTATATTCGGGACGCAGGAGATACGGTCGAAAGTCTCCGGTGACGGGATCAAGTTCGATGGAAAGCTGACTCGCCGATATCAAGCGCATGCGTCCGGCGACATCCTGCAGGGGCGGCAAGTTCGAAGCGCGAAATAGGTCCGAGAGCCGGGCCCAAGCGACCTTTCGTTCGTCCTCCGCCAAATGAGTCGACGCGTTCCAACGCTCGATCCCGTCCAACGCCATGAAGAGTACGGGCGGCAGAAACTGCGTCGCGCGCGAACGCTTGAGGAGAATCCCCTCAAGTTCATAGCTGTACAGAATCCGGTCCGTCCGCAGGATGGGTTTGAGATGACAGTCGGCATCTCCGCCCACGCCCGTTCTCTGAATTTCGAGCGAAACCGTGCGGGTCGGAAAAAGCCGCAAGGATCCGATTTCGCTTTCCGACAATTGCGCGAGCAACAGGTCGGGCACGGCGAGAGTCTTCGTTTCCTCGTCCCACTTTGCAAACTCCTCGTCCGCCCAAGTTGCGAAACGTCGAAGAACAGTTAGTGCTTCGACCGGCCCCTGCCGCGCCCAGTCCGCGAAATCGAGAGGCACACCGTCCCTGCCGACGCACTGCAACTGCATGGTCCAGGGACAAGCCGTTCCTTCGTAGAACGTGCGAAGGAGTGCCGACTCCTCATTGATCGGAACGTCACTTTCATCGGTGGAATCAACCTCTTCCTCGATCTCACGCTCCAGTTGAATCAGAAGCCGACGCTTCAGATCCCCCTGTTCCACCGAGGTTAGGCGTTCGCGGCCGAAGCAACGATACGATGCCGACCGCGGCATTTCCGTCGTAGCAAACTTCGGCTCGCGCAGTCCGCGAAGAAGCGACATCAAACCCATGATGGTGTTCCTTTCTTTTGTTAGTAACGTGGAGTCGGTTGTCCCGTCAACCGTTCAATCTGCTCATCGGCCCGGCTTTCCCAGCCCGTCGTGTGATTTACCTTGGGAAATTCGTGCGTATGTTCTTTCACCTCATAGAAATTCCATGAATTGCGGCGTGTTGGAGTACGAAGCCGCCGACTGAAGCGAAGAGCTCCATTGTGTGAAAACTCGAAAGCGGTCACTCCGTCCTCAAACTCGAGGACGAGGAGTATCTGTCGAGGTGTGAACAATGATGAATAGGCTCCCATGGGAATTTTTTTCTTCCAACGCTGCGCCACTTCATTGTTCAATCGGGCGTAAACTTTTGCCGCAACAATTCTCCGATCCCGCCAATACCTCATCCAGTACCGTTTTCGATTGCGCCAATGTGCCGCATCCAAAGGATTGGCCGCCAGGTATTCATCCGCGAAATCAAAAAGTTGATTGAGGGAACGGCCGAGCGCCAAATGTTCAAAGAATGCCCGGAGATCTTCGGGCAAATTTGCCCAATTTGCCTGTGCTTCCTTTTCTTTTGGGTTGCCCAACAGCTCCGTCAGAAACTCAAAGAGCGCCTCCTGTACGTCCTCATCCGGATTCGACATTTCCTCATTGAACCACCCGAGCAAGACCCTTGCCAACGCAACGCGCTCGTCGAGTCCCACGCCGCGGGCTTCCTGAATCGTCCGAAAATCGAATCTAATGAGAACCAGGGCCTCCTTCACGGTGACGCGAGTCTTGTGTTGCGCAAGGAGCTCGGCATAGCGCGGGATCGCCGACCGCCAGACCAAAAAGGCAAAGCGCCCCCTCGTTACCACCTCTCCGCCGTCCTGCAGAAGAAAATCGTGCACACATGCGTTGGACGGTACACGCTCGGCTACTTTCGAAGCACCTTCGTCCGAGAAGTACCCCTTGTCCGCAAGCGACAACAAGCGTTCGGAAGTGTCGGAAAAGAAAAAGCGACGAATGTCAGGGAAGAGGTCAGGTACGAGTGCTTCCGCCGGGTAAGCAGCAAAAAAACCCGTAAGCGAGTTCTCGCGAACACGCTGCAGCTCTTCACCTTCTTCTGCGCAGAGCAACAACTGACGAAAGATCTCCGGAAATGCACAGAGCTTTCGATGCTCCTCGTCGAGATCAGAAAAGAATAGTGTCGGCACGCGAAGCCATTCCCGCGATCGCAACGAAACATCACCGTCGTTTTGAACAATCTTCTCCCAGAGCTGGGCGAGCACCACTCTGTTGCTCTGTCTCGCGAGCTCTTTCCAGTGCTCCGTCACCTCATCGGAAGCAGTGCGTACTCGCGACAAAGCGGGCAGGAACCTTTGCGCACGGTGAATCCGTACGAGAATGTCGTCCCACCGGCCCTTCATGACGGGATCTCCGTTTTCTGTCGAATGAGCTCTTCCTCTTCCTCGGAGAAAGCAGGCGCCGTCATGATGAAGCGGAATTCAATACGGCGATTGGCCGGGTCATCCGTCGGCACCTCATGTCGGTGACCAGCGATGGGACGCTCGGAACCATAGCCCGACAAAGAAAAGAGACTCTCGCCGTTCGGATTGGTGAGATTCTCCAACGCGTCGTTTTCGACCACCATAATCCCATACACCGCATTGGAGCGGGCCGTGGAAAGATAGCGATTGCGACGCCCCGTTTCGTCCCCCCGATAAGCCAGATTGTCCGTGTGCCCTTCGATGAAGATGGCGTCAAGCGTGTGACCGAACGGGTTTTCCTTCGCGCAACGTTCCCGCATCGTTTCCGGAACATTCTTCTGATAACAGAGCAACTTGTCGGCGAGCACACGACCGATCATGCGGATTCGCTCCGCATTTTCTTCGTTCAAATCGCTTCGCCCCACCTCAAAGGACACGGCGTTCTCCGGGATCCGCAGTACGCTGCGTGCCGGATCGATTTCCACCATAACGTTTTCTTTGACAAGTTCCTTCTGAAGACGATCGAGCAAATTTCCCGTGGCCTCGCGCGTTCCAACGAGACGCGCCTCCACATTCTTAAGTCGAGCCTGGATGCTCACCATCTGCATGGCCGCCTCTTTTGCCTCCTGTGCAGAATGCTTCGTCTGAATGATGGCGACGGTAAGCGCCAGAATAAAAACGAAGAGCAATCCCGACATGAGGTCTGAAACGCTCGCCAGGTAATTCACCCGCTCTCCCGAACAGATCTTCTTTACTCGGGCTCGCATCGATTACTCCCTGCCGACCTGTGTGTTCTGCTGAGTTTTTTCCTCGGGTTTATCTCCCCGCTTACTTTTTTCAAGCCGCCGCGAGAGGATTTCGGCGGTTTCCCTGAGATTTTCCACCGCATGCTTCTGCGCCTCGAGACTGTCGCCGAAGCCGTCCGCCATGGTCCGAACAGCGGTCGCAAGCTTGTCGTCGACCGTGCTCAAATTCGAGGCGAGTGAGCCCTGAATTCTTTCGAGTGCGACAGCGAGACTTTCCACCGACCGTTCCATGACTTCATTCAACTCTCGAGCGCGCTCGGTCAAACCAGCCTGTTGTTCGGAGAGATCACGTAGCATCTTCTGCGTGCCATTGAGTTCTTCGGACAAGGCATCCGTGGCTTCCGTCATGACGGCCTGCACCTCCGCGATCGCCGTACGAAGCGTTTCGTCGGTCGCATCCTTCCCCAGGCGAATATCGTTTGCGGTTTCGCTCATGACGGAGAGAGTCGTACGCAACGAGGACACTGTATGTTCAAACTGCGCCCCTTCCTCTTCAAGCGACTTCACAACGTCGGCGAGGCCGCGGCTCACTTCTTCAACGTGCGAGGCGAGCCCCACGAAAATCTCTTTGGTTCGGTTCGACGCCTCTTCCATTTCCACGATGTGCTTGCGAACCTCTACAGCTCCAGTTCGAACGGCGTTTTCGATCGACGTAATTTCCTGGCTCAAGGTTTCCATGTGTTGTGCGGCTTTTTCTCCCGCCGCTTCGATCGAACGGTTCATCTCGGAGACCCCCTTCTCCAAGGTTTCCAACAACCCGTGACTGATTTGGGTGGTGTCTTCCGCAATCTTCTGTATCTGCGTCTTGGCCGCCTCGCCGGCCGCGTCGATTTCCGACTTAAGTTTCGCGATGATGACGTCGAGCATTTCCACCGACGCACGCACTGCCTTGGCTGAATTTTCGAAGGAATCCGACATCTTTTCGAAGACGTTCGTGAGATTTGCCTCCATCTGCTCGATGATGGTCTTGAGACTGTTGATCACAAGCTGTGCCTGATCGTCATTCATGCGGCGAACGAGCTCTTTGACGCCCTCAAGCGCTTCCTTCAAGGAACCGCCGACCGAGACGGAATTTTGTTCCAAAGCGGTCAAGATAGCTGAGCGGAAGCTTTCCATGTCTTCCCGCAGGGAAGGCAGAATGGTCTGCAGACACTTTTCCTGCTCAGTCAATTTGAGCAGCGACTGGAAGCGAATGTAATCGTCCGTCAGAACCGGAATGCAACGTTCGAGCCGCAAGTTACCTTCATCGATTAGATTTAAAAGCTTCTTTTCGCGATGGACGAACCCAATGTTGAATGTCATAGAAAGAACCAAGCCGACGATCGAGGTCATGAAGGCGAGCCCGGCACCGCTCAGCAGTTCGTTCACGGCAACCATGAGTTCTCCCATACCTGTAGCCTCGGTTCCGAGGATGCCGCCTCCCGCCCCGTTCATGGCGAGGAAAATTCCGCTCGCAAGCCCGGCAAACGTATAGAGAATCCCGAGTCCCGTCAAAATCCCCGGAATCCCTCCGTAAAGTTCCCGATTGATCCGACTCGTATACAGCGTCTCCTCGTTGAAGAACTCCGACGGCGCGACAAAGCTCATGAGTCGGCAGTCGGCCCCGACGTTGTTCGGGCGGGCAATACCTTCCACATCAACAAGAACCCCCTGATAGCGCAACCACAATGCCTGAGTCGTCTTGTCATACTGACCGAACCCATCGTCGAGAAAGGCTTCCCAAGCCGACGACACGTTACCCGACTTCTCCAGGTTATCGATGTCCGAGGAAAAGCGAACCAATTCTTCCTTGACCCTCTTGGAATCACGCCAGTATCCCCACGCCGCGAAGATGGCCACCGCAATGATCAGCAAGCAGGTAACCCACGTCATCATGGTAGACACCAACAAAACGAGAAGATTGTTCAGACTGAATTCCCCGTTCATCCCGGCGAGATCCGGGAAGAAGGTCACCAGAACGGAAAAATGCAGAGAAAGTGCCGGCAAAATCCCAGCCAAAAATACCGGCACCAAAAGAAGAAAGAAAAAGAAAATCCACATGTTCGACGGATACAAAAAAAGAGGGATTTGAACGGGAGAATCCCTCGGTTGCCGAAATTGTAGACAAAATTTTGTTCTTTTTCCGACCTAACACCTCTCACAGTTTGAAAACGAAGAAAAGGGCCATCTTCAGCAATTCGGCGATTCAAGAGAAATTCCTCAACCCGTTTTCATGCCTTGTTTGCGGTTCGCACCCTCGTAGTTTTTCGCGTGCTCGAAGGCCTGCTCCAGGAATCGCCTCATAACTTCACGATTCTCCTGTCCGCGGCGCCAACAGAGACGGTAGCCGATGTCGCCAAGCTCGTCCGTTATGAGAACGAGGCGCCGCGCGCCGTCGTCGCGGTAGGTGCGCACCATCTCGGTTGTGAACGTGGGCGCTCGGGACGTCATGAGGTCGTGACGAAAGAGAAAAAAGTCCCGATAGACGGTCATCTTGACCGACGGATGAAGCAACGCGTGAAGACCTCGCTTTTGGCGCGAGAAGGCGCCGTCCAGATCGAGAAAACGAATCTCGCCCGCCCGCAGATCCGCCATCCGGGCGGTCCCGCGAAAGTCCGGGTCGGCAAGTTCTTCGACGCAGACGCCCTCGATCGTCAGGGCGTCCAAACGGTCGGTCGAGAGACTCAGATAGGTTCGGTCGACCACCCAAAGTTGCGAGACGATGTCGGTCTCTCTCCAGTCTTCCGCCGAGACGACGCAGTCGAAACGCCCCGAACGCAGGGCTTCGGGCGTGCAGTCGTCGGGCACCAAAACGGGTTCCAACGTTACGCCCGCAAGCGTCGCCGCGAGTCTCGGCACGAAGTACCAATAGGGACCCGGGTCGCAAAAGGCGATCCGAAAGCGAACTTCGTTGCGTGCGAGCTCCCTTGCGGCGAACCGTAGGGCCTCCTCGGCGTTCAGCACCGCTTCGGCCCGCGAAAGGAGCGCCTTTCCCGCCTCCGTCAGATTCATCTGCCGGCGCTCCCGACGAAAAAGCGTGACGTCCAGGATCTCTTCGAGCCTTCGGATCGACATGGAGAGGGCCGGTTGGGTGATGTGAAGCGTCTCGGCCGCTTCCGTGAGGGTTCTCGCCCGAGCGACGACGAGGAAGTGCTGCAGTTGACGCGTTTCCATGATCGGCTTCTTTGCAAAAGTTGTCGATAAAGCATAAGCGAGATTTATGATTTCATCAAGAATTGAGATTATCTTTCTCTAAGTACTGCGGATACCATGACCGCGAAACCAAAGCGACTCTTATGCTTTGTCCCTTTAGGAGAACATCATGAATCTGCAGCGACGCAAGTTTTTGGGTGCGAGTCTTGCCGGTGCTCTCGCGACCGCCACCGCTACCGCCGCCCATGCGGTCCCCTCGAAGGAAGAAAACGTCATCTCGCTTCGCACGATGGGAAGCTTTGCCTTCGGCGGCACCGTCGAGCGTTTTCCCGACGGCACAACCTTTCACGGTGACCACGGCTACGCCCAGTACTACGTAGCGGCGCACTCCCGCACTCTTCCGATCGTCATGTGGCACGGGATCGGTCAGTCGGGGAAGACCTACGAATCGACGCCCGACGGGCGCGAAGGCTATCAGGCGCTTCTTCCCCGCCGCGACTGGTCCGTCTACATCGTCGACCAACCGCGCCGCGGCCGCGCGGGCTATACGAACGCGAAAAAATCCGATCCCGAAATTCCTACGACGGCGAGCGAAGCGGGCGTCTGGAACGCCTTCCGAAACGGCCTCTGGGTGGCGCCCGGCAAACCCACGATCTATGCCGACACGCAGTTCCCCGTCTCGGGAGCGGCCGTCGACCAGTTTTTCCGCCAGCAGACGCCGGACACGGGAGAAGAACCGTCCACGGCGGAATACCGTCTTTTCATGGGAAAAACGGGCGCCGCGCTATTTGACCGCATCGGCGACGGGATTTTGATCACGCACTCGAACAGCGGTCAATACGGTTGGGAAATCGCCATGACCTCTCCCAAGGTGCGTGCAGTCGTCGCGTATGAACCGGGCGCCTGCGCCTTCCCGAACGAAGAGCCGCCCGTCGACGTGCCCGCGAAGACCCAAGCCGTCGCCGCCCGCATGTATCCGCGCATGGTGCCGATGGCGCGCTGGCAGGCCTTGACGAAGATCCCGATCCTGATCGTCTTTGGCGACCACATCAGCGATGAGCCGAGCGACATCTTCAACGTCGACGTCTGGCGCATCGCCCGCGAGCGCGCCCGTCAGTTCGTGGCGCAAATCAACGCCCACGGGGGCGATGCGACCCTCATTGAACTGCCAAAACTCGGGATTCATGGCAACACCCACGCGGCCTTCGCGGACAAGAACAACCTCGAGATCCTCGGTCTCATGACAAAGTGGTTCGCCGAGAAGAAGCTCGACGGCTACGAGCACCCGCACACGGGTCCCGCGCCGTTGGAACTCCCGATGAGCATTCCGCTTGAAACGGCGAAGTGACGCCCAAGCGCCGAAGAACGGCTTGACGATAGAAACACGGGAGGAAGAGTCCACAAACTCTCCCTCCCGTGCTTTTTGCCAAGAAAAGGAACACCGGCGGCCGACGAATCGAAATCCGTCCGTACCGCCGGTTCTCCGGGAATCGGGATGTTCCAGCAAAGGTCATCTCAGTCTTTTTGGAAACACCCCGAAGGTTCCTATACTGACTGAAGATTACTTCGTCGAAGCGGTCTTCTGAGCCGCAGGCTTCATCACTTTCTTCGCGGCGGCGTTGGCCGTGCGGAGATCCCAAATCACCTTCGTCGCGGAGGCGTTGAAGCCGTCCGGGTCGTGGAAGCCCGTCGAAAGGTCCGTGAAGTACCAGTCGCGCGTGGCGAGGTAGCGTTCATAGGCGTCGTTGAGCTGCTGCATTTCCTTTTCGGGAATCACGATCTTGCCCGCCTTGACGTCAGCCAGGAGACCGCGCGAGACGTAGGCGTCCATTTCCATCTTCTGCGTGCGGATGCGATATTCCTGCTGAATCGCTTCGATCGTGTAGAGCGCCTGACCTTCGGACCAGTTGTCCTTCGTGCCCTTGCCGTGGCAGTCGCTGCGCAGACACGTGTTCTGGACCTTCATCTTCGCAAGGCTCGGCTGATGTTCCATCGTACCGTCGGCCTTCTTTGCGAAGTGGCAGTCCGTGCAAGTGACGCCCGCCTGACCGTGCTTGCTGCCGAGCAGAATTTCAACGTGCGGATGGTCGGAGCCGTTCACCATCTTGACGCCCGTGGCGCCGTTCGTGCCCTGGTTCCAGCCGAGCTTCTTGAAGAATTCCCACGATTCGATCGGGTTGCGGAAGAATTCCGTCGAATAGGGCGAGATGCCCGCCTTCTTGAGGTCTTCCTTCGTCACGGGCTTGCCGTCCTTCGTCCAGTTGTAGGTGAGGTAACGGTTCGCGGCGTTGTGGCACTGACCGCACTGGAAGTTCGCGTTGTAGTCCTTCAGGATGCCGATCTTGCGGGTGAAGCCGCGCATGCCCATGTCGACGACTTCGATCGGCGTCATGGCCTTGTTCTTGCCGAGGTTCTTCTGATAGAAGTTGTCCTTGCCGTTTTCGCCCGCCATCGACTCAATGAGCGGAGAGAAGATGATGCGGGGTTCGGCCGAGTGCGGATCGTGGCAGAAGTTGCAGTTGAAGCCCGTGTTGATCTTCTTCAACATCGGCACGACCGGGCTCGAGAAGTCATAGCCCTTGGGATTGTCTTCCGAGAGGTCGTACTTGTACTCGAACATGGTTTCGGACGTCTTGCAGAGGAGGCAACGCGAGTCCTGTTGACCTTCGCGGCCCTTGTGGGCGCGCCAACCGATGCCGACCGTGCCGCCCATCATCTTGAGTTCGTTCTGCGGATAGTTGTCCGTAATGACGTCCCAATGACGGTACACCGGTTCGGCCTGCCCGCGCTTGTCGTCGTATTCGAAGCGGCCGTTCGAACGGTTCGCCACGAAGTCGGCCATGATGCCGATGTGGAAACGCGGAAGGCGGTACTGCACGTAGCGGGGCCATCCGTCGCCGTAGTCCGTGTCTCGGATGAAGCTGTAGGGCGGATTTCCGCCCCGCTTGGCCCACTCATAGTGATACTTCGGATCCATCAGATCCTTCATCGGCGCCTGGTGGCACTGCGAGCAGGATTCATGATCGAAGCGCGTCGTCGGACGGTTCGCCGCGGAAGGTTTCGTCATGTGTTCGGCCTTGGCCGTATGACAGGAACCGCAGTTGAGGTCTTTATGCGCCCCTCGGTCATGAAGTTTTTTCACCGTGGTGTGGCAGGAAAGACAGGTCTGCGCGTCGAGTTTCTGGGCGGGTTCGACAAGGGGCGTGCCCGCGGCGCGTCCGGTTCCGAGCGCGAAGGCGGAAGTGGCCGCAAACGTCAGCAACGCCGCAACAGCTGCGCGTTGGGTCATGCGCGCGCGTTTCGTGTTCTTCTTTTGCATGAGGTTCTCCTTACGGATAACTTAAGGTTGACTTTGATGAGGATTCTCACACGAAACGCGTGGATGGCATGGATCCAAGTCTTCTCTCATTTATGGAGCCAAGCCCTATTGGCTCCATTATTTTTTCTTCGTTGGCCCCATCTCTTTCTCTTCGAATGGAGCCGACGACGACCGTCAGGATCGTTGCGGACCGTTCGTCTCGGCGCCGTGGCCGAGCACGGACCGTTCCGCCGCCGCAGCAAGGTAAATGTCCCCCGAGGAATTGAGGGCCGTGCCGACGGCGTCCTGCAGAATGTCGGCAGCAAAGTAGACGGAAATACAAAGCGCCTGATCCGCGGGCGATACGCCCGCAAGGCCTAGGATGGCTGGAAGCATCAGAACGGATCCGTTGGGGATGCCCGAAGCCGCCGTCGCGGCGAGCACCGTGGCGGGGAGAAGAACGATGATCGAGACTCCGTCGATTTCAACGCCGAGCGCAACGGCGGAGAATACCGTGACCGAAGCGATCGTCACGGCGGCGCCCGGCATGTGAAGGACAGCGGCGAGCGGCACGAGCAGGTCCGCCGTCTTCTTGCGAAGTCCGAGTGACGAAGCGAGCGCAAGATTGACGGGGATGTTGGAGAGCGACGAACGGGTCGCAAAGGCGGGCAAGGCGCTCTCGCGAAGCACCTTGCCGAGCACCGCATAGGCTTCGCGAAGAGCCGCGCTGAACTTGATCTTCCTGCGTCCGAAGAGAAGAGCGGCGGCGTAAAGAAGCGGCAGGAAAAGGAGTCCCACAACCAGCGTCACGCCCGCCATGAAGAGCGCAAGTTCGCCGTAGCGCGCCAAACCTTCCGTGCCGTACTCCTCGAGAAGTCCCGTAAGAAGCCCGAAAAGGCCCAAAGGAAGAAACCGCAGCAGGCCCCGCAAAAACGTGCGGAAAAAGGCGTTGGCTGCGAGAAAGAAGGAAAGCGCCCGCACCCGGCATCGATCCGTAAGAGAGAGGAAATCGGACGGCGTCCCCCACGGACTTTGTCGGACCACTCTCCCGAGCCACAAGCCGGCCGCGGCGCCGCAGAGAAGCACCCCGAAAAGCGCGTAGCCCGTAAAGAGTTCGGAAAAGCGATCGAGCACAGAGAGGAACTCGTGAGCGAAAGGCAACGTCGAAAGAGAAACCGTCTCGTTCGCGACCGACGACGTCTCCGGCACAAACGCCGGCGCCCCGCCCTCTCCTTGCCACCAAAGGAGCGACAGAGCCAGGGCGATCACCGCGGCGCCCGTCATGCTGAGGGCATAGAGCCAAAAGGCGTAGCTCCATACGCGGCGCACGGAGAAGTCCGCATCCGAGTCGGGCGAATTCGCCGAAGACTCGTCCCGGACCGCCCGAAGTCCGGGCATTTGTTCGGGGAGAAACGCGCAGAGGAGCGACAAAAAGACGACAAAGGGAGCCGACGCCTTGAGAAGCGACGCAAAGAGGTCGCCCAAGAGCGTCGCGCACTCAAAGAAAAGCGCCGACCACGGCGCCTCCCGAGGCACGAGAAAATGCGCCGCCGCGGCCGCGATCACGGCCGCGAGCGCAACACCCGCTCCGATGTTCCCTCTCATACTCCATTCACCCCAAACCAAGGGAACCGGCCGTCCCGGGAGTCGCCCGAGTCCTTCCGTCCCTTCGAAACGGCACTATCATTGCGAAGGAATCTCAAGTCGTCAAGCCTCGTTTTTGCCGAGGCGCGACCTCGACGGTCCGCCGATCCCGATCCTTTCCACTCGATTCGATTTGCGCCCCATGCCGACGAAACCCATTGACGCCATCGACATCACGCTCGACCCCGCCTCTTCCGTTCCCCTCAACGAACAGCTCTACCGCGCCGTGCGGGAGCGAATCGGGAAACGCCTCTTTGCGGGCGACAAGCTTCCCGCAAGCCGCGACTTGGCGAGGCTCCTCGGCGTCGGACGCGTGACGGTCACGACCGCTTACGGGCGTCTGCAGGCGGAAGGTTTCCTCGAGGCCAAACCCGGCGTCGGCACGGTCGTTGCCGAACGAATGAGCATCAACCGGGCCGAAGACTGGTCGGAACCTCAGGCCGGCGAAGATGCCGAGGCACCGAAATCTGCCGTCCGGTCGCCCGCGCTCGGGCGAAGCGCCGCCGCGGCCGTGGAGGCCGCAAGATTTCATGTGCAGGCGCTCGAACCCATGGCGGTCATCAACCCCGATTTCGACAGTCTCCCCGGGCGCAAGTGGACGCAGATCGTCGCGCGCGTCTCAAAGAGCCCGTGGCAGCACAACGGCTACTGTCTTCCCGGAGGCTTTCCCGCCTTTCGAAAGACGATCGCGGACTATGTCCGTCAGACCCGCGGCATTCTCTGCGAACCCGAAGAAGTGATCATCACGACGGGCATTCAGCAGGGGCTCGCCCTCTGCGGCAAGGTGCTCTTCAACGAAGGAGACCGCGTCGCCGTCGAAGATCCCGGGTTTGAACCGCACCGAAACGCCCTGCGCTTTCTGGGTCTGGAAACCGTCCCGACGCCTTTGGACGAGAACGGTTTGAGCGTCACGGCGCTTCAGGAGACCGACGGCCTCAGAGCCGCGCTCGTGACGCCGAGCCACCAATATCCCATGGGCACGCTCATGCCGCCCGAACGACGCCGGGCGCTTCTCGCCTGGGCCCGAAAGACGGGGGCCTGGATCATCGAAGACGATTATGACAGCGAGCTACGGTACGGCGGCGCTCCCTATCCCGCGCTCGCCGCGATCGACCGCGCCGACGGCGTGCCGGGCCGCGTCGTCTATCTCGGAAGCTTTACGAAGATGATCTACCCGGGCTTCAATATCGGCTACCTCGTCGCGCCCTCGGTGGAGGTCGCCCTCGCTTTTGAGGGAGCCAAGCTCCTTTTGGACCGCCACACCTCGGAAGTGCATCAGGCGATTCTCACCGAATTCATCGGAGGAGGCCATTACGATGCGCACATTCGACGTCTCAAGCGACTCTACGAGAAGCGGCGCGCCGCGGCCGTGCGGGCGATCGGGCGCTTTTGCTCGGGCTTCGGGCGCCTCATTCCGAGCAACCAAGGGACGCACCTCACCTTTCTCTTTCATGATCCGAAGCTCTCCGACGTAGAGGTGAGCGAACGGCTCCGCAAGGAAGAGCGCATCGAAACCCGCGCCCTGTCGCTCTGCTACCAGAAGGCGCCCGCCCAAAACGGACTGCTTCTCGGGTTTGCGGGCTTCACAGAATCGGAAATCGAGACGGCGGTGCGAAAGATGGCGATCGCGGTCGAAGCGATGCGCAGAGGGCGCTGAGGGCGTCGCCCGCCCTTCGTTCCCCGGCTTGGCCAACCGAACGATTTGCGCCGACTCCATTTTCGCAAAGAATCCGACGCCCCCTCTCGCCATGCTCGGCGTCGCAATCCGCCCAAGGCGTTCGTAAAACTTCAGATCGCTTTCCGATCCTTCATGGGTTTGAGAGCCTTCTCGATGCACTTTCGCCAGAAGGCGCTTGACCGGGGATCGTCACCCAGCCACTTGCGGATGAGTTCGTCGGTCGAGAGAAGGCCGCTTTCCGCCCAAAGCTTGCGTACGCCGCCCGAAACGAGCGGCTCCTTTTCAAACCGGTCGGCGAGCATGTCGCCCAAAAGGTACCCGAACACGTACTGCCAATCGTACGCGATCGTTTCCTGCCGATAGAAATGCGGTTTGTAAGCCCATACGTAGCGGTCCGCCCCGATCGTCGTATCGCCGAAATAGTGTTGCCACGCAGCGTCGGAGAGTTCGTTGAGCGTGCGCACCGACAGGGCTCCGAAGAGGCGCTCGCGGTATATGTCGCCAAGAAGCCGATGCCTCGCCGGAATCGTAAGGAGAAAATTCGTGATGCGTGAGAGATCGAGCCAGTACACTGCGAGCCGCAACGATTCGTTTCCCGTGCCCTCGGCTTCTTTTCGCAGTTGCCGCAGAAGCAGCGCCTCGTAGAATTTTCCCGCGATTTCCGTGACGGAGAGCGGAAAAAGCCTCGCCGCGGGCGACGCCCCGTGCAGAAGTCTCAAGTGGTGTGCCACGCCGAACAGATGCGCCACCCGCACTTCACTCTCCAGGTTCGGGTAAAAGTGCGTGAGAATCCGCACGGCTCCGAGCGAGGGGAGATCGTCGCACCAGGAACTGCCCGTCTTCGAAGCGAAGTTTCGACCGTCCACCCAATGCTTTTCGTGCGCTTCGCGCAAAAAGACGCCGAAACTCGGATCCACGTTGGCCGAAGCCGAAATCAGGTCGCGCAGATGGTCGGCATAGGTCGACCCTCGCGTCCAAAGGGCGCCGGGCAAAGGCGCCGTCAAATGACAGGGCAGCGTCTTCGGGGCCGGCTCGCCATTCTTCGTCTTCATCGCCATGCGGGAGCGGATCGTGACGGAACGGCGGACTTCCGGCAGGGCTTCGTCCAAAGCGTTCAGCATCGCCCGATAGGCTTCGACCGACGTTCTTTCCTTTTGCAGATGCACTTCGGGAAAGTGCGCTCCCGAAGCGCGCCAGATCGCGACGCGCAGTCCCGAAATGGCGTTGAGCAAATCGGCAAAGGCATTCGCATGGGAAGCGAACCACGCGTTCATCGCTTCGAACGTCGTGCGGCGCAGAACGGGATCGTCCCCGTTGCGAAGAATGGAAAGACTCATCCCGAAACTTTGCCGGCGAACGTGGCGTCCCGAGTCCTCCGCGGCGAGCGACATCGTGCTCGTCATGTGCGTGTGGAGCGCATAGAGCGGGGTCATGGCCTCCCGCATGAGCGAGGCGCCCGAAAATTCCTTCCAGGAAGAGGTCGGCAGAGTCGACACGTAGAGCTTCCAACGTCGGATTTCCGGATAAGTGTCATAGTGTCGATCCGCCTCGGCGTCGCTCCCGGGCTCGGGCATCGCGCGCACCGCGGCAAGCGCCCGGACCGCCGCGCGGTCGAGCTCCTCTCTTCTCGCGAGAAGACGCGAACGCGCCGCAACGCTCGCGCCGTCCGTGGGATTGAGCCCGAGATGCGCACGGCAAATCGTAAGGAGCGTTCGGATGAGATCTCGCCCTCTTCCGTAGAGCCGCAGCATCTCATCGGTCGCCGACGGCCCCGGCACGTCGGGTGCGAGACGATTCGCCGCGGCAAGGGCCGAAATCGTCATGTCGAGCGTTTTGGCAAGGTCGGAAAAAAGCGGGCTCTGTACGTCGGAAGTCCCGTCGGACGCCCATTTCGGCAAGTTTAAGCGTTCCATTCTCATTCATCCGTTTCAATGCTTCGATTCTGCTTCGAATCCGTCGGGCTCCTCAGCAGACAACAGGGTTAACACCTACATCCGTACGCGTTAACCCTAGGCTCCCTCTCTTCTCTTCGATACAACCCGGCGATTCCAAGCTTATCTCCTGCCGCGAAAAAGCAAAAGTCTAAGGGTTTACCATAACCCTCCGGATCACGATCCCTTGCCGCCCTTACGTACCGAAGGGATTGCTCTTCAGAATGGCGACAGAACAAACACGCATCCCGTGCTTGAAAACACAAGGAGACTTTCATGGCCGGCATCATTTTCGGATGCATCATGCTCATCCTCGTGGGATGGGCCATCCTGAAGGGAAAATACGCTCCCTTCATCCTCTTTGCGAGCGGCGTCGCGATGCTGCTCTTTTCCGTCGTGTTCGACACCGGTTCCTTCATGCCGAAGAAGGCCCTGCCGACGGGAAGCGACTACCTCAACATCATCGAGTTTCTGCGCTACTCGTTCTCGAACAACCTCTCGAACCTGGGCCTCCTCATCATGACGATGGTGGGCTTCGCGTCTTACATGACGCACATCGGAGCGAACGACGCGTTCGTGAACATCGCGATCAAGCCGCTTTCCCTCATCAAGAGCCCCTACGCCCTCGTCTTTCTCGCCTTCCTGCTGGGCAAGGCCGTCTCGATGGTCATTACCTCGGCCGTGGGTCTGGGCGTCCTGTGTCTCGCCCTGATGGGGCCGGCCCTCGCGGCGCTCGGCATGAACAAGAAGACCATCGCCGCCGTCTTCGTCACGTCGGGCGCGGCTTCGATGGTGCTCTTGGGCGGCTCCACCGCCGCTTCCGCCAAGGCCTGCGAACTCTCGATCCTTGACTACGTCTTCATCTACAAAATTCCGGCCGCTCTCCCGACCGTTCTCGTCATGGGTATCGCGCACGTCTTCTGGCAGCGCTATCTCGACCGCAAGGAAGGCTGGATTCCGTCCGAACACCTGGGAGAAAAGCTCGTCTTCGAAGGCGACGACGTGAAGCGTCCCTCGACCGCCGCTCCGAAGATCTACGCGGTCCTTCCCTTCCTGCCGATGGTCTTCGTCGTGGTCTTCTCGCAGTACTGCATCGAATCGATCAAGCTCAACATCACGACCCTCATGCTCTTTTGCGTGACGATCGCCATGATCTGCGAAGCCATCCGTTGGCGCGGCAACATCGACAAGCTCGGTGCCGGCCTCAAGGCCTTCCTCATGGCGATGGGCAAGTCCTGCTCGGGCGTCGTGGCGCTCGTTATCGCCGCGGGCGTCTTCGCGACGGGCTTCAAGGCGCTCGGCATGATCGACGCCATCGTGAGCCTCGCCACGAGCGTGGGTGCGGGCGGTCTCGGCATGTCGATCCTCTTTGTCGTCATCACGACGCTCGTCACGATCATCGCGGGTTCGAACGGCGCCTCCTTCTATCCGCTCGTCGAAATGGTTCCGCACATCGCCAAGAGCATGGGCGTCAACCCCGTGATGCTCGTTCTGCCGATGCACCAGGCTTCGACCATCGCCCGTCCTCTTTCGCCTGTGGCCGGCGTCGTCGTGGCGATCTCCGCCATGTGCAAGATGAGCCCGCTCGAACTCGTGAAGCGCGCTTCCGTGCCCTCGATCCTCGGCCTCATTTCGCACCACATCTTCGTCTTCTGGCTTTCGATCTGAGGTGAAGCATGACGAACGCAAAGATTGACCTCATGGCGCCCGAGTGGCAGATGGAGGACGCGTACGGCGACATCCGCTCGCCCCGCTATGAAGCGAGCGTCGCCGAAGCCCTCGAGGCGGTGAAGAATCTGGAAGCCGACACCGCCGTCACGCGCGAAAACGTTGCGGCCAAACTCGCCCTCTACGACCGCGCCGTCACGCTCCTCTCGTCGCTCGCCTCTTTCGTGAAGTGCACGGGCGCCAAGGACGGCACGGACGAACGCGTTCCCGCCGAAAACGCCCGGCTCGCCGACATCTCGGCGCGCCGCGATCGGGCGGCGAACACGCTCTTCGCCTTCCTGGAAGAGCTTCCTTCCGAGGATCCCCTCTGGAAGACGTCGCCTCTGTCCGACTGGGCCTTCGTCGTCTCGGAGCGCCGCAGCGACTGGAAGAAGTCCCTCACCGAAGCCGAACGCGACTGGCTCGCCTCGTGGAAGACGCGGTGCTTTGCGCCGCTCGGCGACCTCTTCAAGACCCTGCAGCAGGGCGTCGACTTTGAAGCGGAGAACGCTTCGGGCGAAAAGGAACGCATCCGCGCCGCCAAGCTCATTTCCGTGATCAAGGGCGCGCCCGACCGTATGCTTCGCCGCTCCGTCTTCGAAGGGATCGACAAGACCTATTCGAAGCAGGGAGCGCTTCACGCCGCGCTCCTCAATCAGCTTCACGGCATGCGCCTTTGCGCCTTCGACCGCGCGGGCGTGGCGCCGCTCACGGTGTCGCTCGCCCAAAACCGCATGAGCGAAAAGGCGCTTCACGCCATGCGCGAGACGATCCTCTCGCACATCGACGAAGTGCGGGAAGCCGTGACGCTTCGCGCCCCCTATTTCGGAGAAGAGAAGCTCCACGTCTACGACCTGATGGCTCCGGCCCCGGTCGCGGCGAAGGCGGCTTCCACCATTCCCTATCCGGAAGGGATCGCGATCGTCGAGAAGGCCCTCGGCACGGTTTCCCCCGAACTCTCGGGCTTCATCGACACGATGCTCGAAAACCGCTGGGTCGACGCGAAGCCCTCGGAGAAGAAGATCGGCGGTGCCTTCTATTCGCGCTTCAACGAATTCCGCATTCCGCGCGTCTTCGCTTCCTACACGGGAACGATCACGACGGTTCTGCAACAGGCCCACGAATTGGGTCACGCCTTCCACTACTGGATGATGCGCGACCTTCCGGTCGTGCAGACGGAATTCCCGATGACGCTCACCGAAACGGCGAGCACCTTCAACGAAGCCGTGTTGCGCCACCACCTGCAGGCCGAAGCGCTCGCCAAGAACGACCGCGAAGCGCACTTCGGCATGCTCTGGCAGGAACTTCGCAGCGCCGCCAACTTCCTCATGAACACGATGGTCCGCATGGACTTCGAGCTCGCCTATCTCGAGGAACGCCGCCGCGGAATCGTTTCCGCGCAGCGCGCCTGCAAACTCATGAGTGAAGCCTGGCGCCTCTGGTACGGCGACACGACGGTGGAAACGGACAAGTGGCTGTGGGCCTACAAGCTCCACTACTACAAGACCGACCAGCTCATCTACAACTACCCGTACACCGTGGGTTACCTCCTCTCGCAGGGGCTCATGGCCGAGTGGAAGGAAAGGGGCGACGCCTTCTTCCCCTTCTACAAGGCGATGCTGCGCGATACGGGTCGGATGACGCTCGACGAAATCGTCGCCAAACACTACGGATTCGACGCCACGAAGAAGGAATTCTGGGAACGCTGCGTCGCGGCGCCCCTCGGCTTCGTGCGCGAATTCCGCAATCTTTACCCTCACCCGGCTCATTGAGACCGGCTCATCCACATGGAGACTCTTTACCATGACTAAGATCCACACTTTGGCGGCTGCGGTCGCCCTGTCGCTTGCGGCCATTTCCGTTCAGGCCGCCGACATTCAGATGTACGGCCGCGTGGACGCGGGCCTTCGTTACACGAACTATCACGACAGCTCGAAGGACGACTCCTTCGGTCTGCAGGCCGGCAACCGCGCCCACAACCGTATCGGTCTCAACATCCGTGAAGACCTCGGCAACGGCCTTCAGGCCAAGGTCTACCTCGAAAATGGCTTCACGATCGACGACGGCGACATGGACACGAGCGGCCAGCTCTTCAACCGCCGTTCCATCCTCGCTCTCAAGGGCGGCTTCGGTGAAGTTGGCATGGGCCGCATGGGCACCGTGCAGTCGACGGTTGCGCCCTATTCCATGGGCCTGATCAAGTGGGACCCGTTTGCCACGTCCTACAGCCAAGCCTCGATCGGTTCGACCTTCGCCAACACGAGCCGCGTGAACAATGCCATCACCTGGCAATCCCCCTCCATGGCCGGCTGGCGCCTCGGTGCGACCTATTCCATGGGCGACTCGTCCGACGAGATCGGCGATGAATACGAAGCCTACGCCGACCACGACCACACGCTCGCGCTCGCAACGGACTATCAGAACGAAAATCTCTACCTTTCGCTCACCTACGCCCATGTCGCCTACGGCAACGTTGAAAACGGCGAAATGACCGACGACGGCAACCTCTTCGGTTTCGGCGGTTGGTGGCGCTTCATGCCGCAGTCGAAAGTCTACTTCGGCGCTCAGTATCAGAAGCACTGGGATTCGGCCGCTGGTCTGGGTCTCAAGGACATGCAGAACAAGGCGCTCTGGAACTACAAGCCCAGTAAGGACGATCCGACCAAGGAAGTGGCGGATACGCCTAAGGAAGCGCTTGCGGGCGGCTACGACGGCTACTCGCTCCTCTTGGGCGGCACCTACGAATTCGGCCAGAACAAGCTCCTCGCTTCGGTCCAGTACTTCGACGGCGAACTCGCCAACGCGAGCGAATACGACTACAACTTCCTCGTCTTCGGTACGGCTTGGGAATACAAGCTCGCCAAGACCGTCTGGTTCTACGTCGCCGCAACCCACTCGATCGACGGCGGCAAGATTTCCAACGCGAAGTTTGACGACGAAGACGCCCGTCAGGCCGCGACGGAAGTCATGACCGGCATCAACTGGAACTTCTAACTCTTTTGCCCGTCCGAGTCGCTCCGGAGCGGCTCGGACGCAAGGATTCCAAGCTCCGGCAGAGAGTTTTTACGGGGACAGTCGGCGCGTTCGACCGTCCCTTTTTTTCATTTTTGGCGCGATACTTTCGTAAGCGTTGCCGATACTCTTTCGGCAACGACCGAATGGACCGACCCGAGGTCGGCGGAAGACCTTTGCGTCTCATCCGACGGCCCCGTACGAAAGGAGAAATTGATGTCGATGGAAAAGATTCCCGGCCCGATTGACGAGGCCGTACTGGCGACAGTGCGCACCGTCGCCAAGGATGCACGCATGCAAAAGGCACTCGCGATCGCCCACGACCGCGCCGAAGAAGCGATGGCGCTTCAGGTGCACATTTCCGAAATTCCCGCGCCCACCTTTGAAGAACGCACCCGCGCCGAAGAGATCGTTCGCCTCATGAAGGAAGCCGGCCTTGAAGACGTCTCGATCGACGAGATCGGAAACGTCGTCGGCCGCCGCCCCGGGCGCAACCCCGAAGGACCGCTTCTTGCGATCGGTGCGCACATGGATACGGTCTTCCCCGCAGGCACCGACGTAACGGTCCGTCGCGAAGGAAACACTTACTACGGTCCCGGGATCGGCGACAACGCCTCGGGCGTGCGCACGGTGCTCGAAGCCGTGCGGGCTCTCAACGAAGCAGGCGTCGAGACGCAGGGCGACATCTGGTTCTGCACGACGGTGGGCGAAGAGGGTCTCGGCGACATCCGCGGAAGCAAACATCTCTTCCGTGAAAAGAACGCCGTCAACAAAATCGACGGCTTCTTGGCCGTCGACAATTCCAACATCGGCCGCATTTTGTTCGGAGCGATCGGCTCGCACCGCTGGCGCTTCACGGTGAAGGGGCCGGGCGGCCACAGCTACGGCGCCTTCGGCGAAACGCCGAGCGCCATTCACGCGCTCTGCCTTGCGGGCGCCAAAGTCGCACACCTGAAGGTGCCCGAAACGCCCCGCACGACCTTCACGATCGGCACGATCCGGGGCGGCACGAGCGTCAACACGATTGCGGCCGCCGCCTCCTGCGACGTCGACATCCGAAGCCTCGGCGACCAGGAACTGCTCGACGCCGAAGCCGCGATCCGCTCGGCCTTTGAAGAGGCCGTCCGCGAAGAAAACGAAATCTGGGGCGTAACGGACCCGAAGAAAATGGTTCACCTCGAAGCGGAAATGATCGGGAACCGTCCGGCGGGCACCCGCCCCGACGACTGTCCGGTTCTGCAGGCTTCGCGCGCGGCGCAGGCCGAGCTCGGTCTCGAACTCACCGACTACATGTCGTCTTCGACTGATGCGAACGCCCCCGTGAGCCTCGGCATCCCCGCGACCTGCCTCTCTTCGGGAGGCAGGCAGATGCGCACGCATACCGTGGAAGAGTATTACGAATGCTTCGACATTCACCTCGGACCGCAGCTTCTGATGCTCACGGCCGTTTCGCTCGCGGGCCTCGCCGCGCAGGAAGGCGGTGAATCGACGAAGCCGATTCTTCCCATTCGTCCCTGACGAAAACGTACGACGCCGATAACGCAACGGGAGGTCCACTGGCGGGCCTCCCGTTTTTCGTAGTTTTCCTTCCGACTTGTCAGATGCGGGTCTCTTCCTTGTTGGGATCCGCGAGTGCGCGGCTTCGCTTGACGAGCGCCTCGATGCGCGAGACGTCAAAGCCTACCGGCGCAAAGCGCTCCTCTACGTTCGCGGCGTCAAAGAGACCGCCGTTTCGCGAAAGAATCAGATCGACGTCCTCCTGCGTGAAGGCCGCGCCATTGGCGACGCTCTCGCGGCAGAGTTCCATCTCCCCGTCGCGCAGGTTCGCGCGGAACTTCAGCACGGTGTAGGCGAGAAGCCAGTCGGCGTCGGTCTTGGGCTCGAGAAAGCGCTCCCGCATGACGTCCGACTCCGTCTTCACGTAGGCGCCGAAATCCCGGCAGGAGCCGAGCTTCACCGCGTCCGACGAAGAGGGCAGCCCCTTGCAGACGAAGGACGCCGTCCCGCCGCGATGCAAGTCCGCCACTTCGTCGATCACCTCGGTCGCGACGTCGAAATGGAGTTCCACCGGAAAATTGCGGTCCGCCCGAACGACGGGTGCACCCGTTTCGTGCTTTTGGATCTCCCGAATCCGAACGTTCGGGAAGATCATGTTCTTCCCTTCATAGAGCCGATCGGCCCGGAAGGGATTGTCGAGCGTCTCACGAACGAGATCGTCTAGGTCGGTGAGCTTCGTCTCGCCGAAGCGCTCCTTCACCGCCTGTTCGAAGTGAAACGTGGGCTGGCCCGCCACGAAGTCGCGCACGTCGTTTTGCACGAGCAGATCCACGACGAGGCGCTCTTCTTCCGAATAGTTGAGGGGCGCGGCGCCCGCGGCGGCCGACACCGTCAACAGGGCGAGCGCGGAGAGCGCCCCCGAAATCGCCTGAATGGGTCGCATGAATAATCCTCCTTTGTCCGACATTCTAGCCGTTCGGCGACCGCCCGCCTTCATTCGACCTTTTCCGCTCTGGGGAGAAGGTTCGAAGCCCTGCACGACGTATCTTCCGAACGAAATGCAACACCCCGCACGAGCCTGGGAAGAATTTCGGCCCCACCTTCTCGTACACCGCAGACACGTTCTGCGGAAAGCCATTTTCATGACTCAGGCGGACCGCTGTTCCCGCAAAGGCTAAACGGTTGCCCCGATACCTCTCCGGAAAGTTTTTCCGCACAATTTGGGCGCCCCGACAACCCCACAACCACAAAAGGCTCCATCCATGTCCAAAAAGACCCTTCTGGAAACGCCCGTTGCGCGGCGCAGTTTCCTCCATGCGTCGGCCATCGGCTTTCTCGCCGGTTTCGCGCTCACGCCGGTCGGCCGTGCCGTAGCGGCGGCCGTGGACGATCTCGAAACGATGTCCTGGACCGCCTGCGTCATCAACTGCGGACACCGCTGCCCGCTTCGCTGCTTCTCGAAAAACGGCCGCGTCATCCGCATCGAAACCGACAACACCATTCCGGACGGCTGCACGCCGCGCCAGCTGCGCGCCTGCCTCAAGGGCCGCAGCATGCGCCAGCGCATTTATTCGCCCGACCGTCTCAAGTACCCGATGAAGCGCGTCGGCGCGCGCGGCGAAGGGAAGTTCGAGCGCATCTCCTGGGACGAAGCGCTCAAGACCGTCGCGGAAAAACTCGAACACACGGTGAAGACCTACGGCAACGAGTCGCTTTATTGGCAGTACTGCTCCGCGCAGCAGTCGCTCGTCAATTCGCGCCGCGCCTGGTGGCGTCTTCTCAACCTCATGGGCGGCTACCTCAAGTACTACGGTTCCTACTCGACCGCCCAGATTTCCGCCTCCTTCCCGATGACCTACGGCGGCAGTCCCGCCTCGTACGAGAGCGAAGTCGCCAACGCCAAGCTTTACGTCGGCTTCGGCAACAATCCGTCGGTGACGCGCGGCTCAGGCGCCGGGAAGTCCTATCAGCTCACCTGCGCGCTCTCGGGCGCCGAACGCCCGAAGATGATCATCATCGACCCGATCTACACCGACACGGCGGTCGGCAAGGCCGACGAATGGATCCCGATCCGTCCGGGCACCGACGCAGCCCTCGTGCAGGCGATCGCCTATGAGCTCATCCGCAACAACTGGGTGGATCAGGCCTTCCTTGACAAGTACTGCGTGGGCTACGACGAAAAGACGCTGCCCGCGTCCGCTCCGAAGAAGAGCGACTACAAGAGCTTCATCCTGGGCGAAGGCGACGACAAAACGCCGAAGACCCCGGAATGGGCTTCGAAGATCACCGGCATTCCCGTCGAGACCATCGTGCGTCTCGCGCGTGAAATCGGCACGACGAAGCCCTGCTTCATCGCGCAGGGCTGGGGTCCGCAGCGTCAGGCGAACGGCGAAGAAACCGCCCGCGCCATCGCGATGCTCCCGATCCTCACGGGGAACGTCGGTCTCCCCGGCACGAACACCGGTCAGCACGAAGGGAACGTCTCCTTCCCGGCCGTTTATCTTCCCGTGGGCAAGAACCCCGTCAAGGCCACGATTCCGTGCTTCCTCTGGACGGACGCGATCGTGCGCGGCAAGGAAATGGACGACATCCACGACGGTCTGAAGGGCGTCAAGAAGCTCGGCCACGACATCAAGATGATCGTCAACTCGGGCGGCAACACCCTCATCAACCAGCACGGCGACAGCAACTGGACCGACGCCATCCTGCGCGATGAATCGAAGTGCGAATTCATCGTCGTCTGCGACAACATGATGACGCCTTCGGCCCGCTACGCCGACATTCTGCTTCCCGACACGCTCGGCCCCGAAACGGACGACATCGCGAGCTCGGGCGGCTCGAACGGCGACACCGCCTCGATCCTTCCGATGCACAAGTCGGTCGAACCCGAGTGGGAACAGCGTCCCTCCTGGGAAATCTGCCGCGGCATCGCGAAGTTCCTCGGCAAGGAAGAGGCCTTCACCGAAGGCCGCACCCAGCTCGAGTGGGTCGAATGGTGCTACGAGGAAACGCGCAAGAAGGCGCCGGAACTTCCGCCCTTCGCCGAATTCTGGAAGACGGGCCCGAAGCAGGCGCTCGAATTCCCGCGCTCGCCCGTGGCGCTCGCCGACTTCCGCAAGGATCCCGAAAAGGCTCCGCTCAAGACTCCGTCGGGCAAGATCGAAATCTATTCGGAACGCCTCGCCAAGATCGCGTCCGAATGGAAGCTTCCCGAAGGCGAACTCATCAGCCCGATTCCGCGCTTCTTCTCCACGTGGGAAATGCCGGGCGACAAGCTTCAGGAAAAGTATCCGCTCCAGTGCTACGGCTACCACGGACACGGACGCATTCACTCGACCTTCCACAACCTTCCGTGGCTTCGCGAACAGTTCCCGGACCACGTCCTCATCAATCCGATCGACGCCAAGGCCCGCGGCATTGAAACGGACGACCTCGTTCGGGTCTTCAACGACCGCGGCACGGTGGAAATCCGCGCGAAGGTGACCCCGCGCATCATGCCGGGCGTCACCTCCATCCCGCAGGGCGCCTGGTACACGCCCGTCATGAAGGACGGCAAGCGCGTCGACGTGGGCGGCAACATCAATACGCTCACGCACCACCGCCCGAGCCCCCTTGCCAAGGGGAACGCCCAGCACACCGTGCTCGTTCAGATCGAAAAAGCGTAAGGAGGGAAGATCATGAAGCAACTCGGTTTTTACATCGACGCCGCAAAGTGCACGGGATGCAAGACCTGCGTCGTCGCCTGCAAGGACGCGCACGATCTTCCCGTCGGGATGAATCTGCGCAAAGTGATCGAATATGCGGGCGGCGGCTGGCGTCAGGACCGCATGACGGGGGCCTGGCACCAAGACGTCTTTGCGTACTACCTCTCGATTGCGTGCAACCACTGCGAGGATCCCGCCTGCGTGAAGGTCTGTCCCACGAAGGCGCACTTCAAGCGCAAGGAAGACGGCCTCGTCGTGATCGACCGTGAAAAGTGCATCGGCTGCGGCGCCTGCGCGGCGGCCTGTCCCTACGGCGCGCCGCAGTTGGACGTCAATGCGAAGAAGATGCTGAAGTGCGACGGCTGTCTCGACCGCCTCGAAAAGGGGCTACAGCCCATCTGCGTCGAATCCTGCACGCAGCGGGCGATCGAATTCGGACCGATCGACGCTCTTCGCAAGAAGTACGGATCGACGGCCGTGGCGCCGCTTCCTCCCGTCACGCAGACGAAGCCCGCTCTCGCCGTCCACGCGCCGAAAAACGCCCGTCCCGTCGGCGACGATTCGGGCACGGTGTTCCTTCATTAAAAGCCCTGCGTCCGGCCCGGAACATGGCCGGACGCCGACCGCAGCGTCCGACAGCCCGCCTCTTCGGCGGGTTTCGTTTTTGACACGTGGAAAAGAGGGGAATCGGCTTCTGTCGGTACGCGGAGGACTACAAACTGTACATGAAGTCACGGCAAGCAGGCGAACACGCCCTGGAGAACACCGCGAAATTTATCGAGGAGACGCTCAAGTTACGGGAATCCTCCCCGGCCGTACGGAGAGAATCGAAGAGATTCTCTTCGCATTGGAGCCCGCAGGATCGCTCAGAGACGTGTTGCGCGTCAAAGACTTCCATTCGTTGCGAATCCGTGGGGACAAGAGGCCGACGCGCTACGCGATGTCGGTCTCAGGCACCTGACGCATTACGTTTACGGCTCTGGTTCGGGAGCCAAAAAACCCAAATCCTTCAACGCAAGGTATACGGCGTATCGGTCTTCCGCCGTCAGTCGACCGTAACAGATCTGGCCTTCAAAGGCACTTAGGCTGAACTGCGCGATTTTGGAGCATTTAACTGCATCTAAATTCTTAATCAAAATTATTTATAACATATAACTATGAGCAAGATACTGCGCATTCAAGAGTTCGCCAAATTAGTTGGACGCACTCCCCAAACCATCCGACGATGGGAGAAAGAGGGAAAGTTGGTGGCCAAACGACTCCCTTCGGGGCACCGCTACTTCCTTGAGTCGGACGTTCAGATTGTCAGGGACATTCCCTTTGCTTCCGAACCCGTCGACAGAAGAACCGTCGTTTATTGTCGAGTTAGCAGTGCTTCCCAAAAGAAGGACCTGGCCTCTCAAGTTCGGGCCATGGAAACTTTTTGTCTGGGTGCCGGGATTGCCGTTGACGACTGGATCCAAGAGATCGGCGGCGGCATGAATTTCAGGCGAAAGAAATTTCTTGAATTGCTTGATGCTGTCCTGCAAGGGAAAGTAAAACATGTTATTGTTCCTCACAAGGACCGCTTGATGCGGTTCGGCTTCGATCTGTTCGAACATTTGGCGACCGAGCGAGACTGCAAGATCACCGTAGTCAACCAGGAGAGCCTTTCTCCTCAGCGGGAAATGGTGGAGGACCTGATGGCGATCGTGCATGCGTTCAGTCGCCGTTTGTACGGATTGAGGAAGTACCGCAAGCAGCTTCGAGAGGAATTTCGAAGTGCAGAGCCCGATAAAGAGACCGAATCCCGATGATTGTCACCCGCCAACTGCAAGTGTTTGCCGCGCAGCCGGATTATGAACGCCTTCGAGTCATCTGCGAGAAGGTGGGGCACATGCGTACGTACCTGTGGCAAAGATTCGGAGGATTGGCGACATTCAGACAGACGGTCGGTGAAATCCGGCAGTACATCACAGAACTCCATCCTTTCGATCGGTTGGAGCTTGACGGAACGGTCCGTGCGGAAAATACCAAAGACATCATCAACGACATCGTCGCCTATCGGGAAGCGGCCAAGCGCAAGACGGCGCAGGACATCTATCGTCGTTATCCGGACGAGCAAACTCGACGGGAACTCTGCGGGCTGCTCAAAAGCGACGCATTTCTCAAGCATTCCTACGTCCACCGCCGCATGCGTCTTCACTTCAAGCACGGCAAGGGAAAAAGCCGCCGCGGCTTTGTCATGCGCTCCGACAAATTTCGAATCGAAACCGATGCCGCGGGCATGATGAGCGTGGTCCTTCATTTTTCCCGAAAGGCCGGAGGAGACATCGTTCTAACGACTCGAGTCAAGACCGACAAGACGCCGATTCAGAATAGGAATCTGTTTGTTCGGGTGGAAGACGGCAAACTCTTCATTCATTATGCGTATGAAAAGAAGGCCAAGCGTCCCTGCGGGACCGGAGTGGTGGCGGCGGACAAGGGCTTTACCGAGGTCTTTGCCACGTCCTCCGGGAAGTTCTTTGGAGAAGGACTGGGAAAGCTGATCATCGAATACTGTGAACTTACGACGAAGACCAATCGACAGCGGTCAAAGTTGTGGGCTTACGTGCACAAACTCGAAGAGAACGGCGACTTCGAAAAGGCGGAACGCATTCGCAAGAACAATTTGGGATCCCTGAAACGGAATTCTCGGCAGAAACGTTTCGAGGAGAAGGCGGCCGATCTCATTTACAAGGCGGTGCATCAGCTTGTGGATGAGGGCGAAGACATCGTGGTGGAAGACTTGACCGCGGTCTTCCAGCAGAAAAAGGAACTTCCCGCCAAGGTGAAGCGTTGGCTTTCAACCTGGGTGAAAGGGAAGATTCGTGAAGCATTGGACAGTGTGGCCAAGCTGCGGGGTGCCCGAGTGCACCCCGTGAATGCGGCGTATACCTCGCAAACCGATTCCTCTACCGGCGTTCTTTCCGGACGCCGGCAGGGGGATCGGTTTTACCGCGAAAGCGGGGAGAATGTACACGCAGACACCAACGCAGCCCGCGCGATACTGTTGCGATTTTATGACCCTGAAATAATGCTCTACACTCCGTACACCGAGGTCAAAGCGATTCTCGAGCGGAGGACGAGGGAATATGAGTCGGAGATCGCTTCCGGGGGTAACTGGCCCTCAAAAGGCTCCAGTTGGATGGCTCCTGTTCTGAACAGGTGGTTAAACACGGAGTGCGGAAAGAAACATGATCAAGTTTGAACAACTTTTTCATGACAGCATCGAACGACGGACGGCTTCTGCAAGCCGGCCTGCATCCAGTTTTTCAGCTGCACCTCGCCAGGGAAATCTGGACGTGGTGCATGGCTTGTGACTTTTGCACCCGCGATGAGAACCTGGCCTGTTTTGCTGTTGCAATTCAGCACTACAACCGGACGTTCTTTTACGACATCCGGCTTGTCCTCAAAGTAGAAAGCGAGCCGCCAGACGTCATAGGGCTGAGGAAGATGCGCATTATTCGTCATCGTCATCGTCCTGCCACGAGGGTGGCATCATCGTCTTGCCATCGCGCTGATAAGTGTGAATGATTCTTGGGTCGTTCCAGTTCAGGGAAGGCTTTGGAATTCGAACATCAAACGGAAAACCACCTTCCATTACAAAACGCATTGCCAGAACTTTGAGCGCGGTAGAAGCGGGCATGCCCAGTGCTTCTGCGGTTTTCGTAAATTCGGCTTTAAAGTCCGGAGACACTTTCAGGTTGAGGCTTGCGAGATCGGTCATAGAACCTCCGATATAAGCAAAATTCCATCAATACATACCTATTTGCTTACTATCTTACCTCTTTAGAGATTCAAAGGGGTAGAAAAACAACTGAGCCGCTGTTGCTTGGATAGGCTCGTCCCGTTGTGGCGCAGTACACGTTCGGTCCCTTCCTGGCTCAACGGCGAACTCCAGAAGGTTTTTACAAAACGATTGCAGGAGAATGGATTAACTTTGTCAGCCGCCGAGATCGTTGAGGCATTGGAGTCTATGAAAATACAGCACGTGAGCGGCCTGAAGAAAGCCAACAGTCACGTCTACACCTGCGGCAACCTCGAGGTCGAAGCAGCGACTGCCAGGGACGAGAGTGGAGAAAAGAAAGCCTGTCTGAGCTCTGCGACGAAATCCTCGTCGTCTGCGGTATGGAACCACTCAATGCAGTGGAGACTGCTTCGACTATTCGCAAAAAACTTCGTCTCAAATTACCTATGAAGTAGCTACCTACAAAAATCGATAGTTCGATAATCGCATAAGGACCTTGTCTCTCTAGCGAGGAAACAAAGGAAGTCTATCAATTAGCTCTAAAGTCTGGGCCTCGACCTGCCCCTATGGAGCGCCGCAGTTCGACGTGAAGGCCAAGAAGATGCTCAAGTGCGACGGCTGTCTCGATCGCCTCGAAAAGGGACTCGCCCCCGTCTGCGTCGAATCCTGCACGCAGCGGGCGATCGAATTCGGACCGATCGACGCTCTTCGCAAGAAGTACGGATCGACGGCCGTGGCGCCGCTTCCTCCCGTCACGCAGACGAAGCCCGCTCTCGCCGTCCACGCGCCGAAAAACGCCCGTCCCGTCGGCGACGATTCGGGCACGGTGTTCCTTCATTAAAAGCCCTGCGTCCGGCCCGGAACATGGCCGGACGCCGACCGCAGCGTCCGACAGCCCGCCTCTTCGGCGGGTTTCGTTTTTTTGTCGCATCCTCCCGCCGTCCCTCCGAATTCTCCCATTCCGATCAGATACATTTTGTTTCAGTTTCTCTTGTTAAACAAAGGGTAAACACGTACTCGCTTACCCTAGACTCATCTCGTTTTCAATATCTTCACGAAAAGAAATGATGCGCCCGTACCTTCTTTTGCCTGCGTCGCTCTGCGCGGCCTTTCTTGCCGGTTGCGCCACGTCGACCGACCTTCCCTCCTCCTCTCCGCAGGACGTCTCCCGCTATCTCCCGGAGCGCTCCTACGCCGCAAACGTCGGCGCGCGCTTCGGCATTCTGCGGTTCTCCGACGACATGACGGCGGCCGAACAACGCAAGGCCGCCGCCGCGAAAACGCACTGGATGCGAAACATCGGCACCACGATTCTTGCCAACAGTCCGCTTCAGGGGAAGACCCTGGCCGAAGCCTCCAAAGGCCCCTTCTCGACGAGCCTCGGGCTCGACTTCATGAACTTGGGGTGGAAACCCGACACCACCGCCTTTGAAGCGTTCGACCACTGGTTCGCCCTCGTAGCGAATTCGGACGCCGCGAACGCCTCGGAAGCCGTCGAACAGTCTCTGATCCTGACGGCCGAAGCCTTCGCCGACACGGCCCGCCGCGCGGGATTCGAAGCCGTGGTGCTTCGGGAAGAGCGAGAAACCTCGCAGCAGGACGAAACCCTCGAGCGAGCCGCGGTCGCGCTTGCGAACGACTCGCTCGGCTGCCCGAAGTCCTCCTCTCCGGAGAAGTCGACCTGCCGCATTCTTTTGCGCGCCGCTCTCACGGACCGGGCCGCGTCGACGGAACCCGACTGGCTCGTTCGGGGCGCGCAGGGAACCGCCTTCTACGACGTGCACCGCACGATCGTGCTTTGGCATCTCTCGGACGAGGCGGAAGCGCTCCTTCGATCGGACGAGGCAATGGCGGAAGTCAGCCGCCGAATGCCCGCGCCCTCCTGGCTTTATGCCGCGCCGCGCAAGACCGAGTCGGAGGATCGTGAAGCGCGGCTGTACGAATCCGGAGCGATTCACCGCTTCGCCTCGCGTTGAGTTGTTTTCTTCGGGCGGGCCTTCGCAGGAGAACCGTCCGAGAAAAAAAGAGGACCGACGCTCCGTCCCCGGAGCCGGTCCTCTTTTTCCATGGCGCCCCCCGACGCCGACTCGAGGATCCTGCGCTTTTTCAGCGGGCGTTCTCGAGAATCGTCTTCACGGCCGCTTCGTCGAGCGGCACGTACTTGCCGAGGAGTCCCTTTCTGACGGCGCCCTTCGCGAGCTTTTCAATCGGGGCCTCGGGAACCTTCAGTTCCGCAAGCGTCACGGGCATGCCGAGCGTGCGGTAGAAGGCCTTGAGGGCTTCAATCCCGCGTGCGACGGTTTCTTCCTGCGTTGCGCCCTTCTCGACGCGCATCACGCGAAGCGCAAAGTCTTCGACGCGGGCGGGACGGGTCTTGGCGACAAAGGCCATCCAGGAAGGAATGATGACGGCGAGCCCCGCACCGTGGGTCACTTCGCCGTTCCAGCCCGAGAGCTCGTGTTCGATCCCGTGACAGGCCCAGTCCTCTTCACGGCCGAGTCCGAAGTAGCCGTTGTGGGCGTACGTACCCACCATGGCGATCTGACACCAGGCGTCCCAGTCGGAGGGATTCGCCACGACCTTCGGTCCGAAGTCGACGGCCGTGCGCATGGCGGCTTCGGCCTGCGCGTCGACGTATTCGCAGTGTTCCGTATTCGTGAAGTAGCGCTCCATGATGTGGGAGATCATGTCGGTGACGCCCGCACCGATCTGCCAGACAGGGAGCGTGAAGAAGAGTTCGGGATTCACGGCCGAGGCCTTCGGACGGATCGCTTCGACGCCGATCCCCGTCTTGATCCCCTCTTCGTTCGAGAGGACCGCGCGGATCGACTGCTCCGACCCCGCGGCGGGGAGCGTCAGGATCGTGTAGACGGGAAGCGCCGACTGCACGATCGCCTTTCCGGCAAAGAAGTCCCAGACGTCGCAGTCGGCTTCGAACCCGACGGCCGCGGCCTTGGCGCTGTCGATCACCGAGCCCCCGCCCACGGCGAGAATCGCGCGGGGCTTCTTTTCGGCGTACTTTTTGATCCAGGTGCGCACGAGCCCGATCTGCGGGTTCGGAACGACGCCGCCCTCTTCGTGCACGGTGAGGCCCGCATCCTTAAGGGCCGCCGTCACGCGGGGAAGCAGTCCCGAGCGGATGACCGAGCCTCCGCCGTAGACGACGAGGACGTCGCCCTCGTGACCGAGGTCGTCGGCGAGACGTCCGACGAGTCCCTTTTCCGCTTCACGGCCGAAAAAGAGGCGCGTGGCGTTCGCGTATTGAAATCCCAGCATGGTTCTCTCCTTTTGAATGACAGTGTTTTGGCCTCTGCGCGCGGTCAACGGCGGGCAAGGCGTCTGCGGCGCACGTCAAAGAGACACACGGCCGCGGCCGCCCCGACGTTGAGGCTTTCGCAGGCTTCTTCGATCGGAATATAAAAGCGGCGCTGCGTTTTGGCGAGGGCTTCCGACGACACGCCCGGGCCTTCCGCGCCGAGAATCCAGCAGACGGGCCCCGACGCATAGTCGTCCGCCGCGAAGAGGTCTTCGCCGCCGCGGGCGTCCGCGGCGAGAATCGTTCCTTCGTAGCGCTCGGCAAAGAGGTCGATCGGGCAGTTTTCGATGAGCTTTGCGCCGAAGTGCGCCCCCATCCCCGCGCGCATCACCTTGGGCGCATAAAAGCCCGCGGTCTTGGGCGAGGCTGCGATCGTGCGGAAGCCCGCCGCCACGGCCGTGCGGATGAGGGTGCCGACGTTGCCCGCGTCCTGCACGCCGTCAAGATACAAAACGTCTTCGCGCGAGAAGTCGACGTCTTCGGTTTTCGGGACGGGGACTTCGAGCATGATCCCGACGCCGTGCTCGACGGGCGACAAAGTCTGCCAGAGACGGTCGGCGACGACGCGCGGGCGAAGGCCCCGCTCGCGCTCATAAGTTTCTACCCAGTGCCGCGCCTCGGCGTTGGCGCTTTGCGCGACGAGCAGATTCGTGACGGGAAGGCCCGTTTGGAAGTAGCACTCGGCAAGATGCGCCCCTTCGAGAAGGGTCGCGCCGGCCTTCTTCACGAAGCGCGGATCGGTCGCAAGACGGCGCCAGCGCTTTACGTTGGGATTGGCGTCGCTCTCGAGAAGTTCGGTTCGGTCGTTTCGGTAGTTCGTCATGATGTTGTCCTGGGATCACTCGTCGCCCGACCTTCCTTGGCGCGCAGAAGCGACTTCACGGGCTCGAAGGTTTTGCGGTGAATGGGCGTGGGACCGAACTTCTCGAGCGCCGCCACGTGCTCCTTCGTCCCGTAGCCCGCGTGACGCTCGAAGCCGTATTCGGGATACTGCTCCGCATATTCGCGCATCTTCGCGTCTCGGGCGGTCTTGGCGAGAATCGACGCGGCCGAGATCGCGGGGACCTTGGCGTCCCCCTTCACGATCGCTTCCGCGGGATACGGCAGGTCGGGGAGACGGTTGCCGTCCACCCAGACGCAGTCGGGCTCGACGCCGAGCCCCTCCACCGCCCTTCGCATCGCGTTCATCGTGGCGCGCAGAATGTTGACGCGGTCGATTTCCTCGGGCTCGGCCCAAGCGACGGCCCAGGCGAGCGCGCGCTCGCGGATGAGCGGAGCGAGCGCCTCGCGCTTTTTCGCGGAGAGCTTCTTCGAGTCGGCGAGACCCTCGATCGGACGCTTCGGATTCAGAATCACCGCGGCCGCGCAGACGGGGCCCGCAAGCGGACCGCGTCCGGCTTCGTCGACACCCGCGAGCAGCCCCTCAAAGCGGAGCGCTTCGTAGTCTTCGTCGAAGAGCGAAGGTTCGGTTGTGGCGGGGGAATTTTTCATGCGGGAAAAAAAAGAAAACGCCCGCCCGCCGAAAGAGGTCCTTCGGGAGCGAGCGAAGATTCGTGCAAAGAAAGGATGCTCAGCGACGGCGCTTCGCGGCGTCGCAGATCACTTCGGCCACGAGCGACGGCGTGTCGGCGAGGAGGCTTTCGTGCATCTTCGTGAAGCGCTCCTCGAGTTCACGGCGCTTGGCGTCGTTCGTAAGCGCATCTTCGAGGGCGTAGGAAATCCAGTCGGCCTCGCAGAAGTACTGCAGGAATTCCGGCACGACGTTGTCGCCCAAGAGGATGTTCGGGAGCGACACGTGGCGGATGAGGGCCTTCTTCTGCATGATCATGCCCGTGAGCGCGGGCATCTTGTAGCCGACGACCAAAGGCTTCTTGAAGAGCGCGCACTCAAGGGCTGCCGTGCCCGAAGCGCAGAGGACCGCGTCGGCCGCCTCGATCATGCGGTGGCTTTCGCCCACGACGATCTTGATGCGCGACGCCACGCGCGGGAAGAGCCCGGAATTGAAGATGATCTTCGCGCGGGCCTGATCGTTCGCGGCGGGGACGAGCACATGCATGTCGCCCACGCGGTGCATGATCTTTTCGACCGCGCCGAAGAAGGCGTCCGAGCACCCGTCGATTTCGTCGGGGCGCGACCCCGGCATCACCGTGACGACGGGGAGACCGTCGTCGATCCCGAGGGCCTTGCGGGCGCCCGCGGTATCGGGCTTCATCGGAATGACGCCTGCGAGCGGATGGCCGACATAGGTCGTGCGCACGCCCGAATTCTTGTAGACCGTTTCTTCAAACGGGAAGACGAGGAGCATCCTGTCGACCGCCTCGCGGATCTTCTGAATGCGTTCGGGACGCCACGCCCAGATGGCCGGGCTCACGAAGTGGACCGTGGGAATGCCCTTGCGGCGCAGCTTGGCCTCGATTCCAAGGTTGAAGTCGGGCGCGTCCACCCCGACGAAGACGCGCGCGTCCGACGCGACGAAGCGTTCGACAAGTTCCGTGCGCAGGCGCAACAGGCGCGGCAGGTGCGCAAGAACCTCGACGTAGCCGCGGACGGAAAGTTCCCGAATGTCGTGCCAGGCGTGAAAGCCCGCGGCGCGCATCTTTTCGCCGCCCACGCCGTACTGCGGGGCGCCGTCCATGCGGCGAATCGTTTCGGGAAGAACCAGACTTGCAATGAAGTCGCCGCTTGCCTCGCCGGCAAGCCATACGGCGCCGTCACGCTCGGGGGTCGGGGTCGGATGATGGGTTCCCATAAATCGGTCCTTGGAAAAGGGGTTGTTGAAATCGTTCTTGTCAGCGGATCAGTCCGCGCGTGCTCGCGGCGACGAAGTCGCCGAAGTGCGTCAGGACTTCGGCCGCATCGGGGAATTCGGTCTTGAGGGCCTCGATTTTCTCGAGGGCCTCCTTCACCGTGAGGTTTTCACGGTAGAGCGCCCCGTAGGCGCGGCGAAGCGCGCGCATCTGATCGTCGTTGAAGCCCGAGCGGCGCAGACCCACGAGATTGAGCCCGTGCGGCACGCAGGGGTTCCCAGCGCAGATGACGTAGGGCGGCACGTCGCGCGTCACCGCGGCGACGCCCCCGACCATCGCGTGGGCCCCCACGCGGCAGAACTGGTGCACGCCCGTCTGACCGCCCACGATGGCGTAGTCTTCGAGCGTCACGTGACCGGCGAGCGCCACGTTGTTGGCGAGAATCGTGCCGTTGCCGACGCGGCAGTCGTGGGCGACGTGGGCGTTGGCCATGAAGAGGTTGTCGCTTCCCACGCGGGTGATGCCTTCGTCCTGCACCGTCCCGATCGAGAGCGTGCAGTTTTCGCGGATGACGTTTCGGTCGCCCACGACGAGCACCGTGTCTTCGCCGGCGTACTTCTTGTCCTGGGGTTCGCAACCGATGGCGGCGCCGGGATAGACGACGTTGTCGGCGCCGAGCGTCGTGCGGCCTTCGACCGTCACGTGACTGCGCAGCACCGTGCGGTCTCCGATCTTGACGTCGGGGCCGACGTAGCAGAAGGGCCCGACGACGACGTCTTGGCCGATCGTCGCGCGTTCGTCGACAAGCGCGGTGGGATGAATGCGGGCAGTCGGATGAATGTTGACCATGAGTGTCTTTCGGTTGGGGCCGCGGAAGGTTTCCCCAAAGGAAAACAGCCCGCGGCGTTTTATCGGTAAAAGCGTACGGCGCTTCGCTTACGGGAAACTTTCGGGCGCGCAAAACTCAGCGTTTTCCCGCGCGCGACAAATCCCCTCGGGCGCCGCGACGTCAAGGTTCGTGGCAAAGTGTAGCAGGCTGGCGCCCAAGCCTCAATGTTCCAAAACGAGGAGGGCTTCGAGATTGCCCCGTGCGTCAAGGCGCACCGCAAAGCGACGGGGCTGCCCTTGGAGAATGAGGTGGCGGTCGATCGCCGTCTGCAGGCGCTCGACGTCCTTCTCGAGACGCGCGACGACTTCGTCGTGCGCGGCGGCGAGAAGATCGGCGTCCTTCTTGACGTCGCCGAGCGCCTTCAATTCCGAGTCGTTGAGGCCGCGGCTCTCGTTCGTAAGCGCGGTGAGCGCGAGGTTGCGCGCACGGTCGAGAAGCCGGTGCATGTCGGGGAAGTTCTTGACGTTGAGCGCGATGTGGTTCGAGCAGCGCATGCCGTGGCAGTAGTCGTCGCCCACGATCACGCGAAGAAGCGCGATGGCGCGCAGGAAAAGGACCGAGAGCTCCCGCTCGTAGGCGAGCGGAATCGCCTTCGTGAGCGCTTCGTCCGCGTCTTTGGCCGTCTTCATGTTCCCGGCGAGTTCGTCGAGCGTCTTGTCGATCTCGACGTTTTTCGTGCGCATGAACTGCGCGAGCGCTTCGATGCGCGTCACGCGGTCGACGGCGCGGCCCTCTTCGGCGCCGAGACGGTTCGCATCGCGCGCGCAATCAAAGAGCTCGTCGCGGCGTTCCGTCCATTCGTGACCGCCCAGAGCGCTCGTCATGAGTTTCACCTTCGGGAGGCGGCGGTCGATCTCTTCGATTTCGGCCTTGAGTTCGCCCGCAAGCACGTGTTCGCTCTCGGCGGGATTCATGAGTTCCCAAAGCGTCTGAATGCGGCCCGCGTCGCCCCACTCGTGGTCGGCCACGCCCATGGGGGTGCCGAGCTGCACGCCCGCGTCGCCGAGCGCGACGATCTGCAGGTCCATGGCCGTGGCGTTGACGCGCGGCATGTGACCCGCCGCCCAGGCGGTCGTGACGACCGGAGAGAAGCTCACGGTGTAGACGTCGTGCGCCCAGTCGTCCTCGGGCGTCCACTCCAGCGTCGAACACCGGGAAAAGAGCGCCGAGACGCCCTTGAGGTCGTGGGGATCGACGTCAAGCTCGCGATAAAAGGGAAGGTCGCCCTCGTGAGCGCGCTGCAGGAATAGTTCCGCCGCCGTGACGTCGCCCGCCACGGGCGTGACCGCCAGCGTCGTCGGACGAAGAACGCCCGCTTCGGAGGCGCGGACGGGCTCGGGAGACGCGGGACGCTTTTCGGGGCTCGACGCACGGGCCGCCACGCGCTCCACGCGGCGCGGAGCCTTCGCGGGCTTTCTGCGAATCGTCTGCCAGACGGCGCCCGCACCGAAACCGAGCACCCCCGTTCCGAGGAGGGCCCACGTGAGAATGTCATTCTCCATTTGTCAAACTCCGCATCGGGCCTTACGGCCTCTTTCTTGAACGCGCTTGCGCTGCGCAGGTTTTGTCCTTCGCCTTCCTTTTCACGGGCGGCCCGACTCTCCGGGCAAAAGAATTTCCTTCCCGCGTCCGCGGTCCGTCAAGACCGATCGGTGGAAATTCGCCCCGAAAGGAAAGCGAAAAATTTCGGGGAAGTCGACATTATACGCGTAGCCTTACGCTGACAGAACGTTTGCAAAAACTTTTCCACCTTTGCGCTAACGCAAAGTTTTCGGCTTTGCTAACATTGCGCCAATAGAAAAACAAATGGAACTTCATCGTGCTCAATCATCCCCACAGCGGCATTGCGCTCAAGAACGGGACGGGGCTGCCGGGACTGAGTTTCGGCACCTGGCATCTCACGAACCCAGAAGAGGCGAACCGCATCCTCACGACCGCGATCGAAGCGGGGTACCGGTCTTTTGACTCGGCACAGATCTACAACAACGCTTCGTTTCTCGGCGAAGCGATCGCTCACTGCGGCATTCCGCGCAAAGCCTTTTTTCTCACCTCCAAAATCTGGGTGACGCACCACTCGTACGAAGACACGATCGAGGCGGTGAAGACGCTCCTCACGGAATTCCGGACGAGCTACCTCGACGCGCTCCTCATTCACTGGCCCTCGGCCCACGGCGACGCCCTTCTCTGGCAGAGCCGCAACGCCGGGACCTGGCGCGCCTTCGAAGACCTCTACGAATCGGGCGTCGTGCACGCGATCGGCGTCTCGAACTTTCTCCCGCACCACCTCGTGCCGCTTCTCTCGCGCGCCCGCATCGCGCCGATGATCAATCAGCTCGAGATTCACGCGGGCTACCCGCAGGCGCACGCCGTGAACTTCTGCCGCCGCGCCGGCATCGTCGTGCAGTCCTGGGGCCCCTTCGGGCGCGGACAACTCCTCGACAACCCGTTCGTTCGCGAAATCGCCGAACGCCACGGCGCGACCCCGGCGCAGGTTCTCATCCGCTGGTGCCTCGATCAGGGAATCCCCACGATTCCTCGCTCGCACCAGACGCTGCACTTCAAGGAAAACCTCAACGTCTTTCACTTCACGCTTGACGAAGAGGAAATCCGCACGCTCTCGAATCTTCCCGTCACGGGCTTCTCGGGGCTGCACCCCGACACGGTGAGTTTCTGAAGACGAAAGGTTTTCGAAGGCAACAAAAAACTCCGGAAGGGCCGAAACCCGCCGGAGTTTTTTGTGGGTGCAGGGCGTCCCGAAGAACGCCCGTCGGACGAATCCGAAATTACGCCTGCTTGGCGGCGGCGACCTGCGCGGCCACTTCGGCGGCGAAGTCGTCGTTGCGCTTTTCAAGGCCTTCGCCCACGACGTAGAGCGTGTAGGCGTTGGCGACGGCGTCGTTCTGCTTCAAGAGTTCGCCGACCGTCTTCTTGTCGTCCTTGACGAAGGGCTGGTTCAAGAGGGTGACTTCCTTCAAGAACTTCTTGACCGAACCTTCGGCGATGCGTTCGAGCATGGCTTCGGGCTTGCCGGCTTCGCGGGCCTTTTCGATGGCGACGCGGCGTTCCGTTTCGATGGCTTCGGCGGCGATGCCTTCTTCGTTCAGAGCCTTCGGCTTGGAAGCGGCGATGTGCATGGCGATGTCGTGAGCGACTTCGTCGGCACCGCCCGTGACGTCGACGATGACGCCGATCTTGCTGCCGTGGACGTAGGAGGAGAGCAGACCCTTGGCTTCAACGCGCGTGAAGCGGCGGAAGGTCATGTTTTCGCCGATCTTGCCGACGAGAGCCGTACGGACGGCTTCGAGCGTCTTGTCGCCGAGGGCGAGTTCGCCGAGGGCGGCGACGTCGGCCGGGTTCTGTTCGGCGACGAGGCGGACGGCGTCCTTGGCCATCTGAATGAATTCGGGGTTCTTCGCGACGAAGTCCGTTTCGGAGTTCACTTCGAGGATGGCACCGACCTTGCGGTCTTCCGAGATGTAGACGGCGACGACGCCTTCGGCGGTGATGCGCGAAGCGGCCTTCGTGGCCTTGTTGCCGAGCTTGACGCGAAGGATTTCTTCAGCCTTGGCCATGTCGCCGTCGGCTTCCGTAAGGGCCTTCTTGCATTCCATCATCGGCGCGTCGGTCTTCAGACGCAATTCCTTGACCATCGCGGCGGAAATAGCAGCCATTCTTTACTCCTAGAGTAGGTGAAAAACGCGCCCGTCAGAAAAAGTCAACGGGCGTCGATAAAGTTCGAAGCCCTGCGTCCCGATAGGGGCGCAGGGACAGGGGACATTAGGCGGCGGGCGTTTCTTCGGCGGCCACTTCGACGAATTCTTCGTCCTTGGCGGCTTCAACGACTTCTTCGAGGCTGTCGTTGCGGCCGGCGATGACGGCGTCGGCGATGCCCTTGGCGTAGATGGCGACGGCCTTGCTGGCGTCGTCATTGCCCGGGATCACGTAGTCGATGCCGTCGGGCGAGTGGTTCGTGTCGACCACGCCGATGACGGGGATGCCGAGCTTGTTGGCTTCCTGAATGGCGATCTTGTGGTAACCGACGTCCACGACGAAGAGAGCGTCGGGAAGACCCGTCATTTCCTTGATGCCGCCGATCGACTTGTTGAGCTTTTCGACGTTGCGGGAGAAGTCCAGAGCTTCCTTCTTCGTGAGCGTGGCGGCCGTGCCGTCAGCCAACTGCTGTTCCATGTCCTTCAGACGCTTGATCGTGCCCTTGACCGTCTTGAAGTTCGTGAGCGTGCCGCCGAGCCAGCGCTGGTCAACCCAGGCGCAACCGGCGCGCTGCGCTTCTTCGGCGATGATTTCACGACCACCGCGCTTGGCGTCCACGAAAAGGATCTTGCCGCCGCGGGCCGAAAGTTCGCGGGCGAACTTGCAGGCTTCTTCAAACTTGACGACCGTCTTTTCGAGGTTGATGATGTGAATCTTGTTGCGGGCGCCGAAGATGTACTGGGCCATCTTGGGGTTCCAGAAACGGGTCTGGTGGCCGAAGTGGCAACCGGCTTCGAGCATATCGCGCATGCTGATCATTTGAAATTTCTCCAAGGTTGTGTCTTACGCGTCCGCTGGCTAACGCCGTTCTTCTTAGAAGAGGCGCCACCTCGGGTGCGGGACGCGTGCGATTCGCGGCCGACGAACGCTGTGTCCGGCGTACCGCAGTGATGATTGAAAAGAAAAAAGTCTCGCGAAAGAAAGGACTCCGCGGGACGGCGCAATCATATCAGGGGCGAATACCGCACGCAAGTCGAACCCCTTGATTTTTTCGAACTTTCGCGCGGGCCTCTGCCGCAACCCCCGCGGCCCCTTCCGCTCTCCTCCGCCAAACGACCTAGACGGCTGAAAAAACGCAAAAAAGTCGCGGGTTTGCCCACGGATTTTTCCAATTTTTTGGCATTATGTTTGACATAGGTTACGGTTTGCATGCGTCTTTACAAAGAGGAACCGCACGCATACGGTTGGAAAAACTTACTGACTAGGAGAACGACTCATGCCACGTTCGCAACTCGACATTGAAGTCATGCCGAACAGCAAGAAAGCATGGGCCTTGATCGCGGGTCCCGTGTTGGCCTTTCTTACGTATTGGCTCATGCCCGACCAGTTCGTCAACGCCTCGGGCGAGACGGTCGCCTTCGCGCACGCCGGGAAGGCCTGCGCCGCCGTGACGGTCCTCATGGCCGTCTGGTGGTTTACCGAAGCGCTTCCGATTGCCGTGACGGCGATGCTGCCGCTCGTGCTCTATCCGATTCTGGAAATCGCGACGGCGGGGGCAACGATGAAGCACTATGCCTCGGGGACGATCTTCCTCTTCCTCGGGGGCTTCCTCCTTGCCGCGGCCATTCACCGCTGGCGCCTCGACCGACGGATCGCGCTCTACACGATTTCGCTCTTCGGCACGAAGCCCAATCAAATGGTTCTCGGCCTGATGCTCTCAACCGCCTTCATCTCGGCCTGGGTGTCGAACACCGCCACCGCCGCCATGATGGTTCCGATCGCCATCGCCGTGATCGGGGTCGTGCGCTCGACGCAGAATTCGGAAACGCCCTCGAAGGACGAAAACAACTTCGCGATCGCCGTGCTTCTCGCGATCGCCTACGCGGCCTCGATCGGCGGTCTCGCGACCCTCGTGGGTTCGCCCCCGAACGGCATCTTCGCGCGCTTCGTGGAAGACCGCTACGGCGAACCCGTCTCCTTCCTCGCCTGGATGCGCGTCTCGCTTCCCGTGACGCTCCTGCTCCTTCCGGCCACCTACTTCGTTCTCACGAAGCTCCTTTTCCGCACGAAGCTCACCGGCATTCCGGGCGGCAAGGAATGGGTGAAGAACGAAATCGCCAAGCTCGGCCCCATGTCGGCGGGCGAAAAGGTCGTCCTCGTGGTCTTCGCCCTTGCGGCCGTCCTCTGGATGTGCGGTCCCTTGGTGCGCGGCTTTGAAATCGACGGCGTCCGTCCCTTTAAGGCCCTCTCCGACGAAGCGATCGCCATGGGCGCGGGCCTCCTTCTCTTCATGATCCCCATCGACGTGAAGCGCGGCGTGCACGCCCTCGACTGGGATTCGACGAAGGACGTGGTCGCCTGGGACGTGCTCCTTCTCTTCGGCGGCGGTCTCACGATGGCGGCGGCCATCCAGGCGACGGGTCTTGCCGACCTCATCGGCGCGCAGGCCTCGGTCTTCGCGGGCGCGAGCCGCTTCTCGATGATGCTCGGCGTCTCGGCGCTCACGACCTTCGCCTCGGAAGTCACCTCGAACACGGCGCTCGCCGCCACCATCATGCCGCTCATCGCGGCGGTGTGCGACACGCTCAAGATCAGTGCGGAAGGTCCTCTTTTCGCGACCGTGATCGGCGCGTCGGCCGCCTTCATGATGCCGGTGGGCACGCCTCCGAACGCCATCGTCTTCGGGACGGGGCGCCTCAAGATCTCGGACATGATCAAGGCGGGTTTCATCCTCAATATCTTCGCCATCTTCATCGGCGTGGGCTGCTCCTACTTCCTCGGAAACGGCATCCTCCCCGTCTGACCTTCGGCGAACTCCTCTTCCAGCGGGACGGCGTCTTCGGGCGCCGTCCCGTTTCTTCTCGGCGGCCCCGCTCTGCCGCTTGGCTCCGATGGGCTATCATTGAGACACTTTCTTAACCAGGCACCATTCCATGGCCAAGATCACGATCAAAACACCCGAAGACATCGAGGGACTCCGCCTCGCCGGACGCCTCGCTTCGGAACTTCTCGACTACATCACGCCCTTCGTGAAGCCCGGCGTCACGACGGGCGAGCTCGACGAACTCCTGCACGACTACACCGTGAACGTGCAGGACTGCATTCCGGCGTGCCTCGGCTATCAGCCGCCCGGCATGACGCCCTACCCGGCTACGAGCTGCATCTCGATCAACCACGTCGTCTGTCACGGCATTCCTTCGAAGACGAAGAAACTGAAGCAGGGCGACATCGTCAACATCGACGTCACGAGCATCAAGAACGGCTACCACGGCGACACCTCGCGCATGTTCGTCGTGGGCAAGCCCACGATCGCCGGCAGGCGCCTCGTCGATCTCGCCTTCGAGACGATGTGGGCCGGCATCGACGCCGTGCGCCCGGGCGGCCACTTCAACGACATCGGCGTCGCCTGCGAAGAGTACGTGAGAAAGAACGGCGTCTCGGTCGTTCACGACTACGGCGGACACGGGATCGGGAAGAAATTCCACGAAGAGCCCTTCGTCTATCACTACGACACGCACAACCCCGGTCCGGAACTTCTCCCGGGCATGGTCTTTACGGTCGAACCCATGGTGAACGCCGGCCGCTACGGCGTCACGATGTTGGGCGACGGCTGGACCGTCGTGACGAAGGACCGGTCGCTCTCCGCTCAGTGGGAGCACATGGTCGTCGTCACCGAAACGGGCTACGACGTCCTCACGGTGAGCGCGGGCACGCGCGAGCCGCCCGCCTTCGTGAAGGGCTGGAAGAAGCCCGAGAATCTCTAACGGCAAACCCGGTCAGACAATCTGCAGAGGGCTCCGATTCGTCGGGGCCCTTTTTGCGTTGGCCCAAGGGGAAATCGGACGGCAAGGTTTCAAGACATTCAGAGGAACCTGTCGCCTAATTATGAGAATGCGTTCTTTTCTCAATACATAAAAACAATCTCCTCTCTTCATTCAATAAATTCTTCGTCCTTTCACGTCCCATATCTCGAAATCTCCTCCCATTTCCTACACAGAAAGAGATGAGCTTCGCTGAATCCCCCTCTTCCCGCCTTGACGCATGCTTTTCTCGTTGTTAGATTGAGCGAACTTTATTGCGAACGATTCTTATTTGCAAGCAACAAACACTCAACCAACAACATAATCATGAAGACTACGCATGCCATCAGCGGCCTCTCCGCAGCCGTCGCCCTCGCTCTTTCCGCCGGCACCGTCTCGGCCGAAGACGTTCTCCAGACCGAAACCGTTCACGTGACCGCCTCCCGCGTCGAACAGGAACTCATGGACGTTCCGATGTCCGTCTCGGTGATCACGAGCAAGGACATTGAAAAGTCCGGCGCCAAGACCGTCGGCGACCTCCTCTCCGACATTCCGGGCGTGGAAATCAAGAACGACGGCGGTCAGGGCATCGACCGCGTGAAGATCCGCGGCGAAGACGCCTTCCGTACGCTCGTCATGATCGACGGCCAGAAGGTTGCCGAACACAAGTCGATGTCGGGCGCGCCCATCCTGATCGATCCGTCCATGATCGAACGCATCGAAGTCATCAAGGGGCCGGCCTCCGTCCTTTACGGCTCCGACGCGATCGGCGGCGCCATCAACATCATTACGAAGAAGGGCGGCACGCGCGCCGTGCAGGGCGAAATTTCGGCCGGCATGGATACGTCCGCTTCCGGCAAGAACGTTTCCGCCGGCATCTACGGCACCGTCAACGGTTGGGAATACCGTTTGAACGCCGCAACCGAAAGCTACGACAACCTCGAAACGCCGATCGGAGAAGTCCCCTACACCGAATTCGACTCGCGCTCCGCGTCGCTCTATCTCGCCTACAACATCAACGAGAACATGAAGGTGGGCGGTACGATCGACTACTACACCCTCGACTTCATGTCCGGCACGCAGGAAGCCGGCTACGACGAATTCTTCGTGGACGTTCCAAAGTGGGACCGCACGAAGGGGGCGCTCTTCTTCGAGATGAACAACGTCAACGACTATCTCGCTCGCCTTCGTTTGGATGTCTTCCATCAGAGGTCCAACAAGGACATGCACAACCATGTGGTTCAAGCGATGAGAATGGATAGCTTCGCCGACAACGAGCTGAACCAGACCGGATTTTCCGTACAGTCCGACTGGTTGGTCGGTGAGCACTATTTGATTGCAGGTTACGAATTTTCTTATGACGATTTGGATGCTGCAACCAATGCGAATACTGCTGTCTATATGGGACCGGCTCTTTTTGGACAAAAAATTTCCCATAACACCTGGGATGCCAACCAACAGCAACATTCTGTGTACGCCAGCATGGAATCCCCCGTCACCGACACTTTCAAGGTCAATTATGGCGCTCGCTATACCTGGGTTTCGAGTGAAGCGACGCATGATGAAAGCGGTGTTCGTTCCGGTGCCATGGCCGGTCGCCCTGGTGCTCCTGCCACCCCCTACACCGAACACGACAGAAACGACTCTAGCGACGGTCACGCCGTCTTCAACTTGGGAGCGGTCTGGAGCCCGACGAACAACATGTCGCTACGCGCTTCCTGGGCGCAGGGCTATCGCTTCCCGATCATTCAGGAAATGTACGTCGACACGACGATGGGCGGCGAATTGACATACGCCAACCCCGATCTGAAGCCGGAAACCTCCGACAACTTCGAAGTCGGCATGCGTTGGAACCACAAGGTGTTCACGTTGGATTCCGCTCTCTTCTACTCGAAGGCCGACGACTACATCGACACGCTGAAGATGACCGACGGCGCCGGGAATAAATACAACCAGTATGCCAACGTGAGCGAAGCGACGACCTACGGTCTCGAAACGAGCTTCTCGCTCAACGTGTTCGAAAACTTCGAGCCCTACACCATCTTCACGCTGATGCGCCGCAAATTTGAGCAAAACGGCATCTCGACTTATGATTCCGGCACGCCGGAAATGACGGCCCGCTACGGCGTTCGTTGGAACGGCGTCGTGGAAGGTCTCAACCTCCGTGCGGATGCTTTCGCAATTTCGCGCTCCGAGTCGGTGCAGCGCAACTTCGACTACGATCCGACGAAGGCCGACAGCAAGAAGGAATCCTTCCACCTCGGCGGCGCCACGACCTTCAACCTGACTGCGGGCGTGAGTTTCGGCAAGGACAGCGCCCACTCGATCGACGTCGGCCTCTACAACATCACGGACAAGCTCTATCAGACGAGCGACGCGATTTATGAAGCCGGCCGTTACTGCACGGTCAAGTGGAACAGCAAGTTCTAATCATTTGAGAAATCTGCAGGTTGAAATCTGAGAGGTCCCGCGGCCGCAAGGCCGCGGGCTTCTTTTTGCCTCCGACCGGGCACGTCCGACATTCGGGACCGAACGGATGGGCACGGACGGAAGCCTTCCCTATACTCTCGAGAGTTTTTCCTTTACCACTGCCTCTGCGTCCTTTGCCATGCGCCAGATCTTTACGTCGCTTCCCTATGTGCTCCCCGCCGACCCGCCCGAAATCGCCGCACTCTATCGGTCGAGAGGGACTGAACGATCCGTAAAGCGGGGAGAGACACTGAAGCGCGGAGGCGAAGACGCGAAGCTTTTCTTTCTCACCGAGGGGCTTGCCGCCTACTTCATCGCAGAAGAACTCACGGGGCGTCCCAGAGTGCTCGCGCTCCTTCCGCCCGGACGCGCCGCCGGCGACCTCACGGCCGCGATCGGAAACCGCTGCAACGTCCGCACCCGCATGCTCACCGACGGGAAGATCCTCGTTTTGCCCGCTTCGATTCTGACGGAAGCCATGCGCAGTGAAGGCGGCTTTGCGGAAGTGCTCGTGCGAAGCGTCATCGCCAAGGAGGAGTGCCACATCGAAGGCATGGTCGCGAACTTCACGTTGCCGCCCGAACAGCGCCTCAAGGTGTTTTTGCAATCGGCGTTGACGCATGAGAACGGGTGCGTCGAGGGGGAGGCATGGTGGCGGATCCCCTATCGGCTCTCCGCGGAACTCGTGGGCGAGATCGTGAACCTCAACCGCGTGAGCGTCGCAAAAATATTGAGCGGGTGGTTCCGCGAAGGTCTCGCCAAGCGCGAGGGAACGGACCTCTTCGTGCGTCCCGCCCTCTTTGACGACGTCTACGACTGGCTCGCGAGAAACGACCGCGCGACGAAGCCCGTCTGGCCGCAGCCCTCGAGAAACGACGACTGACGGCACGAAAAATGGGCCGGCTCACCAGTGTGAAAACCGACCCATTCGACAATGTCGACCGGACGGAAATCCGGTCGACCGAGTGTCTTTTACTTCAGCGTCTTGATGTACTCTTCCGCCGAATCGACCGCGATGCGGCCCGAGTTCACCGCGAAGCCCACGGTGGAACCGGCCATCAGGAGGTCGTAGCTGTCGCCGTACATGCCGCCCACGTCGTTACCCGCGGCGAAGAGACCCGGAATCGGTTCTTCGTCGGGCGTCACGACTTCAAAGCGTTCGTTCGCCTTGATGCCGCCGAGCGTGCCGAGCGTGCTCGCGACGGACTTGATCGCGTAGAAGGGCCCCGTCTTCACTTCGCGCAGATACTGCGGATCCTTCGCGAATTCTTCGTCGTGACGGATGGCGCAGAAGCCGTTGTAGGCTTCGACCGTCTTCTTGAGCTTGTCGGCGTTCATGCCGGTCGCCTTGGCGAGACCGTCGAGCGTATCGGCCTTGAAGGCCCAGCCGGCCTTGACGGCGGCGTCCCATTCCTTGTCGAAGTTGACGAGCTTCGTTCCGACCGGAACCATGACGCCGACGCCGAGGTCAATGCCCGCGTCCTTCACCATGTGGTCGAGCGTCGCCTGGTCATAGACGACGAACATCGTGCCGCCGATGCGCTCGAGGGCGTTCCCTGCAAACGGCCATTCGAGCATGATCTTTTCGTCGCAGAAGCGTTCGCCCTTCGGGGTGAGCCAGAGGTGCGGCTGCTTGGCGGTGGCGCTCACGTGGTTCGTGGTGCCCACGCCGCGCGGACCCGGACGGTAGGAAGCCTGCACTTCCGTGCCTTCCTTGCCGGCGCCCACGGCCCAGGCCATGCGGATGCCGTCGCCCGTCTTACCCGTCTGAGCGAGACCGTCGGCGTTCGGGAAGCGGAGGTATTCCTTGGCCATTTCCTTGTTGGCGAAGAACCCGCCCGTGGCGATGATCGTGGCCTTGGCGTGAATCGTGATCTTGTCGCCCGCCTTGTTCGTGGCTTCGACGCCCACGACGCGGCCGTTTTCCGTCAGAAGCTTTTCACCCCAGGTGTTGAGAAGAAGCTTCTGGCCCTTTTCCTTGTACTTCTGCTGGAAGAGGTTGATCCAGCCAGCGCCGCGGCCTTCATAGATGTGCCAGGTGTAGAGGCCGTTCGGATAGTTCGAGAAGAGCTTTTCGAACTTCACGCCGTTCTTCATCATCCAGTCGATCGTGTCGGCCGACTTGTTGACGAAGGCGCGCACCATCTTGGCGTTGCCGCGCCAGTGACCATAGTTCATGATCTTCTGGAAAGCCTCGTCCTTCGTGAGACCGTAGTTCCAGTCGCGCTGCATCTTGCTTTCGACGGCAAAGATGCCTTCGGAGAACTGGCCCGTGCCGCCCGGCATGGCGGCCTTTTCGAGCGTGATCACGTTGAAGTCCTTTTCGGCGGCGGCCCAGGCGGCGGCCGTACCCGAGGCGCCGGCACCGATCACGACGATGTCGGTCTTGTATTCCTGATCGGCGGCCCAGACGGGCGACATGGCGAGCGCCACGGCCGCGGCGGTCAGCGTCAGATGCATTTTGCTCATGGTTGACTCCTTTCGTAATTGAGAAGAGCGGTTTGGTTCGAGCCTGAGTATCGAACCCGTCGACCTTCCTGTCTGTAGCCGCGACTACACTCGCGGGTTTGTCCTGATTTGCCGTAAAAACGGTGCGGGAATTCTTTTACATTCAGCGCTTTCCCTTGCGAATCCTTCCCCTCTCCTACTCCCCACACCCTATGCGTTTTCTTTTAGGGATAAGTTCCGAAGCGCTTGAAAAAGGCGTTTTTTAGAATTTCTCCTGCACAAGGACACCCTGCACCATCCATCAAAGGAGAAAGAACATGAGCATGGGAACCAAACGACTCGCCGCCCTGGCGGTATCCGCCGCCCTCTGCGGCAGCGCCTTCGCCGCCATGACCGACGGCACCTACACGGGTGAAGGCAAGGGCCGCAACGGCACGATCACGGTCGAAGTCACCGTCAAGGCCGGCAAGCTTGACGCCGTCAAGGTGGTGAAGCACACCGAAACGGTCGGCATCTCGGATGCCGCCGTCGCCGACTTCCCGAAGGCGATCGTCGCGGCGCAGAGCACCGCGGTCGATGCCGTGGCGGGCGCCACGATGACGTCCGAAGGCATCCGCGCCGCCGTCGCACAGGCAATCCAGAAGGCTGGCGGCGATCCCGCCCAGTTCGCCACGGCCGTCGTGAAGAAGAAGGCCGCCAAGAAGCTCGTCAAGGAAAACGCCGACATCGTCGTGGTGGGCGCGGGCGGCTCGGGCATTTCCGCCGCCGTCAAGGCGGAAACCCTCGGCGCCAACGTCATCCTGATCGAAAAGATGCCGGTGATCGGCGGCGCGACGGCCCTGAACGCGGGCACGCTCATCGCCACGGGCTCGAAGTATCAGCGCGAAGTCATGAAGGAAACGAAGGACTCGCCCGAACTCGCCTACAAGGATATCTTCACGGTCGGCAAGAACCGCAACGATCCGACGCTCGTCAAGATGGTGACGGAACGCGTGGGCGGCGTCGTCGACTGGCTCATCTACGACATGAAGATCCCGTACGGCCCGGCCGCCACGCAGTATCCGGACCACTCCGCCAACCGTCAGCTCGGCGTTACGGGCCGTTCCGTCAACTATCTCAACCTCATGCGCGAGAAGTTCCTCGGCATGGGCGGGAAGCTGATGCTCCAGACCCGCGCGCAGGAACTCATCCGTGACGACGCCGGCAAGGTCGTGGGCGTCCGTGCGACGGACAAGGACGGCAACACCGTCGAACTCACCTCGAAGGCCGTCATTCTCGCCTCGGGCGGCTACGGCGCCGTGAAGTCGATGCTCCCGAAGGAAATGAGCAACTACGTCTTCTACGGTCTCGACAGCGAAACGGGCGACGGCTACAAGATGGCCACCGCGATCGGTGCGGGCACGATCAACCTCGACCTCGTCAAGATGTATCCGCAGGGCGTGGAAACGGTTCCGGGCCACGGCCTCGCCGCCACGGCTTCCTCGACCGACACGATGAAGAAGTCGGGTGCCATTTATGTCAACAAGCTCGGCCAGCGCTACGTCGACGAAAACGCCGCGCTCGGCGTCTTGACGGACATGACGGTCGCTCAGCCCGACCACATCGCCTACATCGTGATGGACGCAAAGGCCTGGAAGGAATACGTACGGAAGTCGCTTGAAGACAAGCTCGTTCCGAACGAAGAAACGCTCATGACGTGGACGAAGATCGTCAACAACGGCCGTCCCGTGATGGCCGTCTCCGACAATCTCGCCGAAGCCGCGAAGACCATGGGCGTGGATGCCGAAGGTCTTGCGAAGACCGTCGCTCACTGGAACGACATGGTCAAGGCGGGCAAAGACACGGACTTCAACCGCAAGATCACGGGCGGTTTGGGTGAAGGTCCCTACTACATCGTCGAACAGAAGGTCCGTTATCAGACGACCCTGGGCGGCCTCAAGGCCGACGCCGACCTGCGCATTCTTGACAAGGCCGGCAAGCCCATCCCGGGTCTCTACGGTGCGGGCTGCGTCGTGGGCGGCGCCAACGGTGCCGACAGCTTGACCGCGATGATGAACTCCTGGGCCATCGTCTCGGGCGTCGTCTCCGCGGAAAGCGCCGTCAAGTCGATCAAGTAATCGCCTGACTTGCGGCAACCGCTGAAGAACCGCGTTCCCCTCTCCGGAGGGGGCGCGGTTTTTTCCTGCGTTGAGCCAAGACTTTCGCCGTGCGACAATGGACAACGCATTTCCACACCGGAGAGAATTTCCATGACCTCGCTTCTCGGCCTCGCGCTCACCGACCCGAACATTCCGACACCCTCCTTCGTAATCGAGGAGGCGCGCCTTGAAAAGAACCTTCGCCGCGCGCTCGACCAAGCCCGACGCCTCGGCGTGCGGTTGCGCCCGCACCTCAAGACCCACAAGTCGATCGGCATTGCGCTGCGCCAGATGGAGACGCCCAAAGGGCCCGCCTGCGTCTCGACGCTTCTCGAAGCCGAATACTTCTTTTCGCACGGCGTCACGGACCTTCTCTACGCCGTCGGGATCGCCCCGCAGAAACTTCCCCAGGTTGCCTCGTTCCGTGAGCGCGGGTGCGACCTCAAGATCATTCTCGACAACGCCGCCGCGGCCGACGCCGTTTCGGCCTTCTGTCGGGAACACGGCGTGTCGATTCCGGTCCTTCTCGAAGTGGACGTCGACGGCCACCGCTCGGGACTTGCCCCCGACTCTTCCGAATTGCTCACCGTGGCCGAACACCTGCAGACCGGCGCCCGCCTCGTCGGCGTGCTCACGCATGCGGGCGCGAGCTACGACGAACCCGACCTCGAACACGTCCGTAAAGCGGCCGAACGCGAGCGCGACGGGATCGTCCTCGCCGCCCGACGTCTGCGCGAAGCGGGTCACAAGATCGACATCGTGTCGGTGGGCTCCACGCCGACCGTTCTGATGGCCGAGGACGAAACGGGCGTCACCGAAGTGCGCTGCGGCGTCTATTCGCTCTTTGACCTCTTCATGACGAACGTCGGCGTCGCGACGGTCGACGACATCGCGGGCTCGGTCCTTGCGACCGTGATCGGACATCAGCCCGCCAAGGGCCAGGTGATCGTCGACGCCGGCTGGATGGCGATGTCGCGCGACCGCGGCACGGCGCGCCAGAAGCGCGACTACGGCTACGGGCTCGTCTGCGGCGTCGACGGAACGCCCCTTCGCGGCGGCACCGTCCTCATGAAGGGCGCGAATCAGGAGCACGGGATCATCGAGGCGACCGAAGGCCCCGCCCTTCGCCCCGAAGACTTCCCCGTCGGCACGCGCCTCCGGATTCTCCCGAACCACGCCTGTCCCACGGCGGCGCCCTACGAGAAACTTTTGCTCGTGCGCGACGGAAAGATCGTTGAAGAACTCCCGCACGTTCGCGGTTGGTAACAAGAAGAACGGCCGCTTCTCCTTTCTCCGAAGCGGCCGTTCACACTCGTATCCCGATTTTCGGTCTCAGTGACGGATCTTCCACCCGCGGGTCAAAAGCGTCACCGCGACCGCCGTGATGACCAAGGCCGTCAGGCCCGTCACCGCGAGACTCGCCCAGGGATCCGTGTCGCCGCGGCCGAAGAACCCCTGACGGAAGCCGTCGACGAGATAGAAGAAAGGGTTGAAGCGGCTGATTTCGCGCCAGGCGGGCGGCAGCGAATCGACCGAATAGAAGACCCCCGAGAGGAAGGTGAGCGGCATCACGACGAAATTCTGCACCGCCCCCATCTGGTCGTACTTTTCCGCCCAAAGGGCCGTGATGAGGCCGAGCGACGCCATGATCGCGGCGCCGAAGAAGGCGAAGGCGATGAGAAGGAAAGGTTCCCGCACGGGCGGCATCGCCCACCAGGCGCAGACGACGTAGAGTCCCGCTCCCACGAGGAAACTCCGCACGAAGCTCGCCCCGATGTAGGCGGCCGCCATCTGAGGCCCCGGGATCGCGGGCATCAGCACGAACACCAAATGCCCCGCGATCTTCGCTTGAATGAGGGACGAGGCCGTGTTCGCAAAGGCGTTCTGCAGAACCGACATCATGATGAGGCCCGGCACGATGAAGGCCGTGTAACTCACGCCCTCATAGACGGGAAGGTGCTTCGAGAGCGCCTCGCCGAAGACGACGAGGTAAAGAAACCCCGTCAGGACGGGCGCCAGAATCGTATGAAGCCCCACCTTCCAGAAGCGGTGCACTTCTTTCCAAAAAAGCGTTCGAAAGGGAATCCACATCACTTCGCTCCTGCGGTCACGGCCAAAAATACGTCTTCCAAATCGGGCTGTCCGAGCGTGAGGTTTTCCGCGCGAAGGCCCGCTTCGTGGAGCGCACCGAGCAGTTGTCGGACGTCCTCGGCGTCGCCCGCGCGCAGCACGACGTCGGCGCCGTGACGGCGCAGGACGCGCTCGGCAAGTCCTGAGGGGAGTTCCCCGCCCTCGAGGCGGCAGCGAAGCACGCGCCCTTCAAAGCGCGCGAGCAGCTTTTCCGTCGCGTCGAGCGCCGCGATGCGGCCTTCCTTCAGGATCGCGACGCGCCGGCAGAGCGCCTGTGCTTCGGCGAGATAGTGCGTCGTCAAAACGATCGTGTGCCCCTTCTTGTGAAGCCCGCCGATGAAGGTCCAGAGATTTTCACGAAGTTCCACGTCGACCCCGGCCGTCGGTTCGTCGAGGACGATCACGGGAGGTTTGTGGACGAGCGCCTGCGCAACGAGCACGCGGCGCTTCATGCCGCCCGAGAGCGCCCGAACGTTCGCCTCGGCCTTGTCGATGAGCCCGAGATTCTCGAGGATTTCGTCGATCCAGTCGTCGTTCTTGGCGATCCCCCAGTAGCCCGACTGATAGCGAAGGGTTTCCCGCACCGTAAGAAAGGGGTCGAAGGTGATTTCCTGCGGCACGATCCCGAGGTTGCGCGCGGCGCCCCGCGGGTCCTTGGCGCGGTCGATCCCGCGCACGAAGATGCGTCCGCCCGTCGGCTTCGTGAGCCCGGCAAGCGACGTGATGAGGGTGGTCTTGCCGGCGCCGTTGGGACCCAAAAGTCCGAAAAATTCGCCCTCCTCCACGTCGAACGTAACGCCTTTGAGGGCGCGTACGCCGTTGGGATAGGTTTTCTCGAGCGACTCAAAGCGCAGTGCGGGTTGCGTCATGAAGACAGTGAAAAGTTGGAAGGATGAAAAGGACGCGGGGACGGCGAAGCGCCCCCGCGCGAGAATCAATGCAGTTCAAAGCGAACGGGCACCACGATGGTAACCGCCTTCGAGAGTTTCGTGGGGCGTCCCTCGAGCGGTTCGGCCGCTTTGAGAGCCGCGCGGTTGAGAAGGGCCGAAGCGTGCTTCTTGCGAATCGATACGCTTGCGACCCGGCCGTCGGGGCCGATTTCGACCGCGAGCAGCACCTCGCCCTGCTGTCCCGTCTGTCGGGCGCGGCGCGGATAGGTCTTGTTCGCCTCGATTACAGCGAGGAGTTCCGCGAGCACCCGGTCGGTGCCGTCGGACGCGCCGGAACCTGTACCGCTCACGCCCGTTCCCACGCCGCCTTCGCGACCGTCGGCGAGACCCGCCTGCCCGGCCTGCGCGACGGGTCCCTCCACCGCTTCGAGCGAAGGCGCCGGCGTCGGCGCCGCGGCGGGCGCGGGTTTCTGCACGGGTTTCGGCTTTTCCACGCGCTTCGGAGCGGGTTTCGGTTGCGGCTTCGGCTTGACGGGTTCGGGTTTGGGCTCGGGCTTCGGTTCCGGCTTGGGTTCCGGTTCCGGAATCGGCTCGGGTTCCGGGATCGGTTCCGGCTCAGGTTCCGGTTCGGGCTCCGGAATCGGTTCGGGTTCGGGAACGGGTTCGGGCTCCGGTTCCGGCTCGGGAACTGGCTCCGGTTCGGGGCGCGCGGGCACCTCGAAGTCGCTCTCCTCGGTGAGGTGTTCGACGAGGGGCTTTTCGATCAGCGTCTCGGGCGCTCGGCGCAGCGTTTCCTGCGGAACGTCCACGAGGCGCACAGCCGTCTCCTCCCGAAAGAGGGCCGCCGCGATGTTGGGGACCTGAATGACCTTCTGCGTCACCTCCCAGCCCCCGGCCAGGACAAGTCCGACCGCGGCGACCGTCACGACCGTTCGTGCCGCGCGGTCGGCGAATTGACTCTCCCGCACCTCACTCATTGAGCGCACCTCGGGCGTCGGGCGCCGCAGCGGTTTCAGGCGACGCGGCGGGTTCGGGGTCCGTACAGATGACGAAGCGGCCTTCGCGCTTCACCTTGGCGAGATCCATCACCTCGACGAACTTCACAAAGGGCGCCTCGCGGTCCATGTAGATGTTGAGCGTGCGCTCGGGCGCGGCGTCAAGGGCCGCGGAGAGACCTTCGAGCGTCGTCGCTTCGGAGCCGAGCCAGAGCGACCCGTCCTTCTTGACGGAGAGAAGCAGGTCGTTGCGCTCGCGCGAAACCTTTCCGTGCGCCGCCTGAGGGAGCATCACCTCGAGAACGGGCTTCGAAAAGCTCATCGTCAGCACAAAGAAGATGATGAGCATGAAGAGGCAGTCGATCAGAGGCGTCAGGTCGATCTGGGGCTCTTCGTCGAAATTGCCGAAAAAGTCGCTGTTCATCGCCCGACTCCTCAAAGACCCGGCGTGCCCGCTTCATCGTCTTCGAAGCGCGATTCCTTTGCCGGCTTCTTCAGACGGCGGCAGACTTCGAGCGCGCGGTAGCTGTGCTCGACCGCCTCGATGTGAAAGCTCCGGAACTTGAGCATCAGATAGTAGTAGGCCATGAGCGTCGGAATGGCTACGCACAGGCCCATGATCGTCGTGATGAGGGCCGACCAGATGCCCGACGCGAGAACGCCCGCGTTCGCGTGCGTGACGTCGGCCATCGCCTGAAAGACCCAGACCATCCCCCAGACCGTGCCGAGAAGCCCCATGAGCGGCGCGACGACGGCGATGAGCTTGAGCCAGCAAAGACCGTTCGAGACGCGCTTGAAGTTGCGGTAGAAGAGGTAGCTCACTTCCGCGCGGATGTCGTCCGAGTGGTCGCCGTGCGTCGTCACGATGTCGTAGATGATACGGATCAGGGGATTGGCCTTCTTCGGATCGATGTGCCGAAGACAGCGGTCCTTCCCCTGCTCGATGTCGAGAAAGTCACGCCGGAAATTGCGCCAGACGGCCGTCATGTAGCAGAGCTGCCAGACGATGAGATAGATCGCAAAGAGCGCGACGAACACAAGCGCCACCCCCGCGGGGCCGATCATGGCGTATACGGCTTCGAATTTCTCCCAGCTCATTGTTTCCCTCATTGCTCCTCAGGACGGCATTCCGGGAAAGCCGCCTTGAAATGTTCTTCCGCCTTCAAAAGGTCCATGCGGTCGGGGTGCGTTTCGGCCGCCTTGCGGCGCGCTTCGCGCTCGGGCGTGACGACGCCTCCCATCATCTGCGTCATGCGGTCAAAAAGCGCCGGATCGATGCGCCCCTGCACGAGAAGCGACGTGACGGCGACGTTTCCGCGCCCGAGCGCGAGAAGCCCCTCCGTCACCTTCTCCATCCACGCGACGGCGCGCTCCGATTTGGGGTCGCCCCCCATCGTCGCGAAAAAGCCGATCCGCTTTTCCACGAGCGTCTTCGCCACCGCCTGCATGTCTTCGGGCGCCATGCCGCGGTCGTTCCAGAAGCCGAGCACGACGGGATTGCACTCGGCATAGGCCGCGGGGTTTTCGAGATAGGTCAGCGCGCCGACGTATTCGACCCCGAGGGCGTCCGCCACGGCGTGGCCCACGATGCGGGTGTTCCCGGTGCGGGAACTCACGACCACCAAAGCTTTCGTCATGTGTCCTTCCTCTTCGTCGATCAGGCCGTAAGCGCGTCGCGGTCGGCAAAAAACTGCGCCTTGACGCTTTCGATCAGCTGATGGTTTTCGCGGCCCACGTAGACCGAGAAGGCGACGGCGCCCGTCTTGTTGAAGAACTGCACCGAGAGCGACTCGCGCTTCATGAAGGGAAGCGTCACGAAGGCGATCGCGCCGATGCCGTCGTAGCGAAGATGCCCGCCGATCGTCGCGTCCTTGCCGAGGATGTTGTAGTAGCCCTGGGCGCGCTTCCCCTTGGAGAGCTTGCCTTCGATTTCAAAGACGTGACCGTCGTGAACGATGAAGAGCGTCACCCTTTCCCAGAGGGCGAGACGTTCCCAGACTTCGTCGAAGCGCTCCGAGGCGTCCCCCGTCACAAAGCGGGCCATTCCTTCGGGCAAGAGCTTCGCCGCTTCCTCTTCGGTCGTCCCGAGGGCCTTCGCTGCGGTGGCGAGCGTCACGGGATAGGGCGCCGTGAGGAGTTCCTCGATCTTGACCTTCTGGGCTTCGGTCGGCTGAATGTTCGTCATAATCCGTTGTCCTTATGAATGAGTGATTGAAAATCCGTCATGTCGAGCGCCCGATCGCAGGCGTCGAGCAGTTCGAGGTCGTGCGTGATCAAAAACACGGCGCGGCCCTTGTCGGCCTCTTCGCGGAGAATCCCGGCGATCGAGGCGAGGTTCGCCCCGTCGAGACCGCTCGTAGGTTCGTCGAGAATCAAAATGCGCGGGTCCTTGGCGAGCGCGCAGGCGATGACGACGCGCTGCTTTTCGCCCCCCGAAAGAGACTGCGGGTGACGTCCCCGCAGAGGCGCGAGACGAAGCGAAGTGAGAAGAGCCTCGAGACGCGCCTTTTCCGCGTCGGTCGGCGCAAAGTGCCCGAGGTCGCCCGACCAGCCCGAGCGGCTTTCCTTGGCCCAGCGGCCCGCGAGCATCGCGGCGATGATTTCCTCTTCGACCGTGCGCATCGTGAGCTGATGGTCGGCGTTCTGAAGAACCAAACCGGCGGAAGGCATGAGCCCTTCCTTCCCGACCGCGTTGCCGTCGAGCGCAAAACGTCCTTCGGCCTTGAGAAGTCCCGTCAGAATCCGGGCGAGCGTGGTTTTCCCCGTGCCGTTGTCGCCGATCAGCGCCGTGATGCCGGCGGGAACCGCGAAGGCCGCGTCCGCAAAGATCGCGCTGCGTCTGGGGTAGCCGAAGCTAAGCTTTTCGGCCGTGAAGACCGCCCCCGCCTTTTCTTCTTCGCAGAGCCCCTCTTCCACCTTCACGCGGGGAAGCGTCGCTCTGGGGTCCGACACGGTGTCGCGGCGCAGGCCCCAGCGGGCCCGCAACGCCTCGTCCTCGAGAATCGAGAAGGGACCGCGTTCGCGGATCTCACCCGCCTGCATTACGAAGACTTCGTCGGCGGTGTCGCGAAGCCAGTAAAGACGGTGGTCGACAACGAGGATGGCGGAACCCGCGCGCTTCAATTCGTCGAGAATTTGCGCGAGCTGTTCGGTCGCCTCCGGATCGAGGTTCGCGCTCGGTTCGTCGAGCACCAGGACCTTGGGGCCGAGCGCAAGAATGCCCGCGAGCCCCACCTTCTGCTTCTGTCCTTCGGAGAGCGAGTGAATGTCGGCGTCGAGAAGATGCGAGATCCCGAGCGTTTCGGCCGCGCGCTCGAGGCGCGCGTTCACATCGTCGGGCGTCATCCCGCGGCTCTTCAGGGCGAAGGTGATTTCGTCGCCCACGTTCAGGGCGAAGAACTGTTCTTCCGGGTCTTGGAAGAGCGTCCCCACCTTTTCGGCGAGGTCCGCCACGGGGGTTTCCGAGACGTCGCAGTCGTCGATCCTCACCGTCCCCGTCACCTCGCCCCCGAGAATCTGGGGTGCGATGCCGTTGGCTAGCCGCATGAGCGTCGTCTTGCCGCAGCCCGAAGCGCCCGTCACGACCTTGAGTTCGCCCGGCTCCACGCGGAAACTCAGGTTTCGAACGGCCGTCTCTTCGGTGTTCGGGTATCGGTAGGAAACTTCTTCAAAGGCAATCATCGCTTAGGGCATGTAGGTGTTCGTGATGAAAAGGTCGGCAAAGAGGATTTCCCCCGTCACCGCCGCCGCGGTCGTGAGAACGAGCGCGGAGAGGATGCGCGCGTCGAGCGTCGTCATCGTCCGAAGGTCGGGCATGAGCGTCCTTTCGGCCGTGCCGAGGCCCTTCAGTTCCGACGCCGTCCCGAGGGTTTCGGCGGACTTCAAGGCGCGAAAGAGAATGGGCGCAAGAAGAAGGCGCGAAGAGAGAATCGGGTGGCGCGTGAGCATCCCCACGCCCATGGGCCAGCCGCGGATCTTGAGCGTCTCCCAGACCTGACGGATGTCGTTCGTGAAGGTCGGGATGAAGCGCAGCATCACGGCCGCGGGCAAAAAGAGGCAGAAGGGAAGACGCATGCGCTCGAGCGTCGTGAGAAGGTCTTCGACGCGAGTCGTCATCGCAAGCACCATCACGACGTTCATCATCGAGAGACCGCGAAGGAAGGGAATGACGAGCGACTTCACGGATAGCCCCCCGAGCCCCGGCGCAAAGACCTCGATCACCGACGCGCACCCCGCCGCGATCGCCATCATGACGGCCATCGCGCCGTAAAGGACGGCAAGCAGTCCAGGGCGCTTCAGAAGCAGCACGTAGAAAAGCGTCGCGGCAAAGAGCACGCCCTGCGCCACCACGCCCGAGCACGCCACCGCCAGAATCGCCGTCGTGAGCGTTACGGCGAGCTTCGTGCGGGCGTCCAAGCGCCGCATCATGTTCGTGTCGTCCGTTTTAGCGAACAAAGCCCGCATGTTTGAGTTCTCCCACCGTTTTCCAACCGAACCAAAGACCCGCCAAGGAGCCCGCGTAGCCGAGGAGCACGATCGGCACCACCATCGTCATGAGGGCCGGGCTCTCGCGCATGAACAAAAACGAAACCCCGAGCGAGAGGGCCTTCGACGCGAAGTCATAGACGCCCGCGGCGACCCAGGGCGCCCACTTTTTGCCGGCGCCCCCCGTCAAAAAGACCGCGGCTTCGCCCGCCAGGGCGCCGACCAACGCGGCGGGCAAAAGCGTGAGGCTTCCGCCCAGAAGAAGGACGCTGATCATCATGCTCACCGCCGTGAAAAGGAGGAGCGTCCAGCGCTTGGGGATCTTCGTGAGAAGAACGATCAAAAGCGTCGTGAAGACGAGGTTCTTGGCGACGAGCGAGACGGGATTCATACCCCCGCCCGCCAGAGCGATGAGAAGGCTCGAGAGTTTGGCGGCCGCGGCGAAGACGCCGATCAGCACCAGTTCTCGTGCGGGCCAGTGTCGGGGAAGACGTTCTTTCATGAATTTCCGTGAGGAGAGTGATGCGAATCCGCGGGTTGCGCCCTCTCGGACGCGGCCCGCGGATTCGGCCGGAGGATTTCGTGCCGGGTTTGCGCGATCCGTGGCAAACCTCAGGCCGCGTGCGAATGCGCAGCGTGCATCTTTCGGGCGATTTCCGCGGGATCCGCGCCTTCCATGGCGGGATGGGCGGCCTTGGGATGTCCCATCCCGCGGGCGGCCATCATCGCATGCGGATGCATGGGATGTCCCGCACGGGCCTCGGCGGGCATGAGCTGCTGCGTAAGCCAGTTGACGAGAAGCTGCGCGAGCGTAACGTGCCAGTACTGACCCGCGACCGTCTGAACGAAGCCGTTTCCGACCGGGATGAGCAGTCCCGCCTCCACCCACTGGTTGATGACCGGGGCGGCGAGCTTGTCGACGGGGACGTTGAACTTGCGGGCGATCGCCGTGAGGTCGATCGAACCCGATTCCATTTCGGAAGAAATCGTGCGCAGAAGATGCCAGTGGGGCGTCGGGCGCATGAGCATGCCGACGGGCTTTTTGCCGGCCTCAAGCTGCGCGTACCAGACGTCGAGCTTGCGTTCCATCATGAAGCTGTGGCCGTGGAGACGCCCGCCCGCGCCGCACCCGAAGGCGAGGCAGTCGGAAGCGCCCTTTCCGAGGGCGTTGTAAATGTTTCGTTCGCGCGTGCCGTTCCCCCAGTGGTTGTTCGAGAGACGGCGCCAGTGGGCGTTCGTGAGCATTTCCACGCTCATCGCGAACATGTCGGCCTTTTGCGCCGTGTCCGCGGCGGGCGGAAGCTTTCCGTTCGCGACGTACTTCGCGAGGGGCGAGCGCTCAAAGACGTTCAGCTGATAGCAGTCGATCCCGTCCAGGGGTAGCGACGCGGCCGTCTTCACGTCGTCCTTCCAGACGTACATCGTCTGGCCGGGGAAGCCGTAGATGAGGTCCATCACGACGGACGAATTGTCGTAGGAGCAGAGCTTGTCGAGACGCGCAAGAATCGTGTCCCGATCGTCGACGCGCATCATCGAGCGGCGCACGTCCGTGTTGAAGGTCTGAACGCCGAGCGAGAAGCGGTTCGCGCCCGCTTCCAGGGCCGCCTCGATTTTTTCGTCGGTGAAGCCGTGAATGCGGCCTTCCACCGTGATTTCGCAGTCGTTCGCAAGCGGCAGGTACTTCTTCACGGCGCCGATCACGAGCTTCAGATCGTCGGGCGAGAACGCCGTGGGCGTGCCGCCCCCGAAGTAGACCGCGTGCACCGGGTGCGAGGTCACGGCCGCGCGGTCGCTCCAGAGCTGAATTTCCTTGACGAGCGCCTCGGCGTAGCGCGAGACGGCCTCCTCCTTGTAGGGATTCTGATAGAAGAGACAGTAGAGGCAGCGCGTTTCGCAGAAGGGAACGTGCAGATAGGCAAGGGTCTTGCCCTTGCGGGGCGTATCAAGTAGTCCGTCGAGCGTGCGTTCCGCGTCGGGCCCCATCAGGGGCATGCCGCCCGGTCCCGAATGAACGACCGCCTTCGCGGTAAAAGCCGAGTGAAGGGGATCCTCGGCATTCGCCCGGCAAGCGTCGAGCGTGTTGGCCTTGAGGGCTTCTGCCATGCGGCGGGAGTTTTCTTCAAACGTGCCCTCTTTCTGACGTTCGGGCGCCTGCGACATTTCTTTCACGAGTCTCTCCGTTTCTGAGGAAGAGAGGCCTCTCGGCTCCTCTTCTTTGAGAACGATTATCATTAAAAGTGACTCCCAACTCTATCCGCAGACCACCGAAAACGCAAGGGCAAGATGAGAAAATTCTTGCCTGTCGAGGCTCCAAAACTCGTTAATGATAATGATTCGCGGTTAAGGAAGAACTAGAAGTCATCCAATAAATCTCTTTACTGTCAATGGAGAGACAGAGTCATGTCGAACAAGACCGTCTTTTTTACCCTCTTCAGTCACAATAGCTTTCAATTGTTATTGATTCTCATTTCGTTTGTATTGATTGTTCTTGCCTATCGGACTCGCCCGAGTCTTTCTTTTCTCTTTGCGATCGAAGTCAAACCCCAAGGGACTTCATTGAAAATCGCGTCTCTTCAGCAGATGAAATCGAGACCGTATTCTCTATAAAATCGAGAGTACGGTTCTGTGGCGATGCCACGTTGCCGACTGATGCATCCCGTCCCGAACGTCGATCCCTCCCTTTTCGGAGTCCTTCGATGAGTTCCCTCCATTCATTGAACCCCAACGATTTTCCGAGAACCTTGGAGAAGGTCCTCAACCAAATCAACGCCTGTCACCAGAGCCTTCTGATCACCGGCATGCGAAGGGTAGGAAAGAAGATGCTCCTTCAGCGCCTTGCGGGCGAACGCCGGCACGTCAGCCTCGATCACTTTCAAGCGCTCGACCTCGCGCAGGACGACCCCGACACGTTTTTCCGGCAATACGCTCCACCCGTTTGGATCGACGAATTTGAGCGGGCACCGAAGCTGGGACCGGCACTCCGTGCCCTCCTTGACGGAACCGACGAACGCGGACTCGTTTGGCTCACCGCATCGCAGACCCGCATGCTGCGGCAGCCCCTTGCCGAAGCCCTCCCGGCAAATGTGACCGCATTGGAGCTCTTTCCCCTGAGTCTCTATGAACGACAAGGGAAAGGGCGGGAGCAAAAGCCTTTTCTCCCGACGGGATCCCTGGAAAGGGGACCCCTGAATCCCGTCACGCAAGACGAACTCTGGCGGATCATCTGGCAGGGCGCCTGGCCGGAGGTCGTTCAAAGCGACGCAAAGGGACGAGACGGCTTCTTCGAGCGTTTCCTACAAATCCTCCTCGACCGGGACGTCTTCGCCGCGGGCGTTCGCCGACTTCCGGAATTCGCGAAGTTTCTTTCGATACTTGCCGGCCGCATCGGCCGGGAATTCGTCGTCGGCGAAGTGCAAGCGGAAGCGGGCATCGCCCGGGAAACCGCCCGCGACTGGCTCGACATCGCGGTGGCGACGGGCGTCGTGTACCTTCTTCCCGCCTTCTGCGAAGACGTCGGGAAGACGCTCATCAAAAAGCCCAAGCTCTACTTCACGGACACCGGCTTTGCCGCCTGGCTTTGCCGATCCCCGAGTCCTGCAGCGCTCCGAAGCGCTCACAACGCCGAGGCTTTTTTCGAAAACTTCGTCGTCATGGAAATTCTGAAGAGCTGGCGCCACAACGGAAGGACGGCGCACTTCTCGTTTTATCGCGACACGCAGCGGCGCGAGATCGATTTGCTCATCCGCGAGGGCGACGTCTACCATCCGATCGCAATAGAATCGTCTGACACACCAAACCGAAGCGTGCTCAAAGCCTTCGACGTTCTCCAGGGACACGTTCGAAGAGGCCCGGGTGCCCTCGTCTGCACGGCACCGCAGGCGCGTTACCTCACGAGCGACGTCATCGCGCTCCCCGTGTGGGACCTGTAGTCGGCTTTGTTACCAGAAATCTCAAAGAGCGTCGCCACAACCGAACCGCAACGAATTCATCCAAACCTTCAACATGTCCACCAACTTTCACGACCTCATCCAAGGTTTCCACAACTTCAAGGCGAACACCCTTCTTCAGGAAGCCGAGTTCTTTGACCGACTCGCCCACGGCCAGAATCCCAAGACCCTCGTCATCGCGTGCTGCGACTCGCGCGCCGATCCGGCGATCCTGATGGGCTGCAAGCCGGGCGACCTCTTCGTCGTGCGAAACGTCGCCGCGCTCGTTCCTTCGGAAGAGGAAGCCGGGAGCCCCGACGCCGTGCTCGCCGCCGTCGAATACGCCGTCAAGCACCTCGACATCCACCACGTGATCGTGATGGGTCACTCCAACTGCGGCGGCATTCAGGGCCTCCTTCACAAAGAGAAGATTGCAAACGAGCGCCACACCTCGGGCTGGGTGTCGCTTGCGCAGCCCGTTCTCGACGAGCTTGAAGCGGAAAATCCCTACGAGCCCCTCGCGCTTCGCTGCCGGCGCTGCGAAGAGGGCGCCGTGCTCCTTTCCATTGAAAACCTTCTCTCCTACGGGTGGATCCGCGAGCGCGTCGACGAAGGCTCTCTTTCGCTTCACGCCCTTTACTACGACATGGCGGCGAAAAATCTCTGTCTGTGGGACGCCGAAAAGGAAGACTTCGTCGCGACCGTCGCACACTGACCGGACATCCTCTAGAAAATTTCAGCCCGCGGCGGCGGACTCGCCGGCGCGCAATCGTTCCGGGCGATCTTCCCGCCCAAGCCGACGTTTTCCGTCAAAGGGCGCCGCGATTCCCGCCCTCTTTTCCTCTCGGTATTTGCGAGCGATTGTGCAAAAAGGCGAATGATTCTTCCGTACGACGGCAGGAAAGTCTGCTACCTTTCTTCCTGCCGCACATCCCGGTCGGATGTTTTTTCCTTTGACTCCCATGGATTTTCTTTTTGATCCCTCCCTCTGGGCGGGACTGATCACTCTCATCGTTCTGGAGATCGTCCTTGGCATTGACAATCTCGTATTCGTCGCCATCCTTGCCAAAAAGCTCCCCGCCGCGCAACAGGACCGTGCGCTCTACACCGGACTCGGGCTCGCGCTCGTGATGCGGCTCGGACTCCTTTCCATCATGTCCTGGCTCGTGTCGCTCACGACGCCGGTCTTTACGGTCTTCGGACATCCGTTTTCCTGGCGTGACCTCATTTTGCTCGCAGGCGGCGTCTTTCTTCTCTTCAAAGCGACGTCGGAGCTGCACGAACGTCTCGAAGCGCTTCCCCACACCGAGTCGAAGAACCGGGGCACGGCGGGCTTCTGGACGGTCATCGCGCAGATTCTCCTTCTGGACGCCGTCTTCTCCGTCGACTCGATCATCACCGCGGTGGGCATGGTCGACAACCTCGGCATCATGTGCACGGCCGTCGTAGTGGCGATGATCGTCATGGTGGCGGCGAGCCGTCCCCTCACGGCATTCGTGAACGATCACCCGACCGTGGTTGTCCTGTGTCTCTCCTTCCTTCTGATGATCGGCCTCTCCCTCCTGGCCGAAGGCCTCGGTTTTCACATCCCGAAGGGCTACCTCTATGCCGCGATCGCGTTCTCGATCCTCATCGAAACCTTCAACCAGATCGCCACGCGCAACCGCGTAAAACACGAGCTGCGCCTTCCCTTCCGAGAACGGGCCACCCGAGCCGTCCTGCGGCTTTTGGAAAAGAAGACCGAAGAGCCCGTCACCGAAACCGAAGCCATGCTCCCCGCCACCGCGAAGCCCTTTGCCGCGGACGAACGCGAGATGGTGGAAGGCGTGCTGAGTCTGGCCGACCGGTCGGTGCGCATGATCATGACGCCGCGCGCCGAAATCGGCTGGCTCGACTTGGAAAAAGACTTCGAAACGCTTTGCGCGGACGTCAAAGACCTGCACCACAGCCTCTTTCCCGTAGGGGAAGGATCACTCGACAATCTCGTGGGCTTCGTCAAGGCGAAAGACTTGATCGACTGCCGCGACACTCCTTCTCTCAGAGCGCTCGCGCTAAAACGTCGGCCCTTCCTCGTGCCCGAAACCATCAGCCTCATCCGCCTCGTGCGGGATCTGCGCAAGAACCGTGCGACGCTCGTGCTCGTCACCGATGAATTCGGAGTCCTGCAGGGCCTCGTGACGATGCACGACATTCTCGAAGCCATTGCCGGCGAGTTCCCCGACGAAGGAGAAACGCCGCTTCTGCAAAAGGACGAAGCCGACGGCTCATGGTTGGCGGACGGCTCCGTCGACCTCGTGTCGATGAGTCACGCCTTGGGCGCGCCCGGACTCTTTGAGAAGTCGAGCGACTTCGTGACTTTGGCGGGCCTGCTGCTGCAGCGCTTCGGCCGCCTGCCGCAGGAAGGCGAGACGGTGGAAATCGAGAACCGCAACTTCGAAGTCGTCAAGCTTGAGAAAAACCGCATCGCGCTTGTCCGCATCCGCGACAAAACGACGACGGACCGAATGGTCGCCTCGTAAGCTTCTGCGATCTCGAGGGCGGTTTGCGGCGGGCAAACCGCCCTCCCGTCTCTTCGTCGAAACCGAAGAAACCGGGCATTGAGAGCATTCTTCGCAAGCACCTTGCTTTTTTCGGACTTTTCCAGTAAAATTTCTAATCCTCGGATGCGGGTGTCGTATAACGGCTATTACCCTAGCCTTCCAAGCTAGAGACGAGGGTTCGACTCCCTTCACCCGCTCCACCTTTCGAGAAGTTCCCGCTGGGAACTTTTTTCGTATCCGCCCCGCATTTTCCTCCCTCCCCTCTTCCCGCCGCCTATACTTCTTCGAACAAGGCAGAGCTTCGCCCGCCGGGACGTTTTGCTCTCGTACGCAAGGAGAATCTCATGGATCTGCATTTTCGTCCGATGCGCCTTCATTCGCGCATTCAGGAGACGCCCGACACCTTTACCCAGAATTTCGTGCCGCTCGACGGCAAACCTTTCGCGAACCGTCCCGGACAGTTCACGGTCGTCAAGGTGGGAGAGACCGGCGTCTGCCGCCCCTATACGGTCTCGAGCACCCACGGCATTTCTGAATTCGTGACGACCACCGTCTGCCGCGTGCCGGGCGGCTGCGCCTCGAACTGGATCACCACGGTCCCCGTGGGAAGCACGGTGTATCTAGCGGACCCGATGGGGGACTTCACCTGCGACGACGATCCGATGGAGAAGTTCCTTCTCATGGCAAGCGGCTCCGGGATCACGCCGATTCTCTCAATGACTCGTTGGTTGCTCGTGAACAAACCCCGCGTCGACATCGAAGTCGTCTACACGACGAAGTCGCCCGAACACATCGTTGAGCGCGATTGGTGGCAGGTCATGACGGAGTGCCGCCCGGAACTCAAGACCCACATCTTCACGAAGGAGAACGCCTGCGAGCCCTATCTCACGGGACGCCTCACGGCGGAACGCCTCGCCGAACTCGTTCCCGACTATGCCGAGCGGCGCCTCTACGCCTGCGCGTCGCCGGGCTTCATGAAGCACTTGGACGCCTGGCGCCAAGCCCTCGGGATTGACGACGAGCACTTCCGCACCGAAGCCTTCGGCTGCTGACGAAGACGCGAAAGGCCGGAAAAATCCGGCCTTTCTCACGTTTGACGACAGCGCTTCAGTCTTCCTTCCCGCCGAAGACGATTCCCGCCCGGGCGAGGGTCTGCTTGAGAAGCACCAGATCCTCCCAGGCCTTCGCCTTTTCTTCGGGGCGGCGAAGGAGGTAGGAGGGATGATAGGTCGTGACGGCGGGCACCATCTTCGCGCCCACGCGCACTTCGTAGATCGTTCCGCGCGTGCGGCCGATGCTCGATTCGGGCGGCAGGTTCAGCAACGACGTCACGGCAAAACGCCCCATGAGAAAGAGGACGTCGGGCTGCAGAATCTCGAGCTGACGGCGCAGGAACACCGAACAGGCCGCGACTTCGTCGGGCTTGGGATTGCGGTTTCCGGGCGGACGGCACTTGAGGACGTTCAAAATCGTCACGTCCTTGCGCCGTTCGATCCCGAGGACGTTGAGCATCGCGGTGAGGAGCTGTCCGCTCTTCCCCACGAAGGGAATCCCTTGAAAATCTTCTTCGCCGCCCGGGGCTTCGCCCACGATCACGAAGCGCGCTTCGCGCCCTTCTTCGGCAAAGACCATGTGTTGCCGGGTCGCCCCCATGGGACAGGCGCGGCAGGCGTCGGCGAGGCCTCGGAGCGTCTCCCAGTCGGCCGTCTTGGCGGCCGCGGCCGTGGCTTCGGGCATCGTGACGATGGGAATGACGGTGTTCGCGGCGCGGGCGCTCGTGCCCTCAACCGGATGCGTAGCGGCACCTGCTCGAGGAGCGCGGTGCGTGACGGGAGCCCGGGACGGAGCCACGCGCGAAGCGGGCGCTGGCGCGGCGGTCCGCACGGAAGCGGGCGCCTCTGCGGGCGTTTCGCCCACGGGAGCGGGGGCGAGACGCTTTTTCGTCATCTCGTCCAAAAGCGGATCTTCAGTGTCGCGCAGCAACCACTGCGGACCGATCTGCATCGCCTCCCAAATCCGGCTTCGCGCGGTGTCGAGCATCAGTCTTCCTTCCAGCGATTGGTCATGAGGAGCGCGTCCTCACGGCGCCCGTCGTAGAAATAGTAGCCTTTTCGCAGGCCCACGATGGCAAAGCCCGAAGTTTCGTAGAGCTTCGCGGCCGGATCGTTTCCGGCGCGCACCTCCAAGTGCATCGCGACGATCCCGCGGTCTTCTGCCTCGGAAAGAGCGTCTTGGAGAAGCGCCCGCGCGTATCCTTTGCGCTGAGCGTTTTTCGCCGTGCCGATCAGAAGGAGTTCGGATTCGTCGAGAATCGTGCGCCAGACGATCCACGAGAGGACTTGTCCCTCGTCGTCGGTCAGCACGCGGGCGACGTAGTCGGGACCGAGCGCGTCTTCGAGCGCGCGCTCGCTCCAGGGCGTCACTTCAACCTCGGCCTCGAGCGCCGCCACGAGCGGAACGTCTTCCCGGGTCATCGGGCGAATCGTCGTCACAGTTTCTCTCCGCGGCGGCGTTCTTCAGACGTGAGCGCCACACGGTCGCGCACGTAGAGGGGCGCCGCCAAGGCGGGCGGCACGGTCTTGCCGTTTTGGTACGCGGCAAAGGCGATCTCGAGCATGTCGACCGCGTCGGCCGTCTCGGGATAGAGGCGCACGTCGTCGGGAAGCTTCAGCTCTTCGGGATAGGCCGCCGCGGCGCTGCCGGCAACGACCGCCGCACCGTTTTCGCGCACCCAGTCGGGCGCGTCGGCGGGCTTCACGAGTTTGGCTTCCTCGATCGTCACGGGGAGTCCTTCGGGATCGGCTTCATAAAGCGCCGCATAGCATTCGTTCATGCGCGCGTCGTTCAGAACCGCGATGCGCGTCCCCTTGGGAAGCGCCAGCGCCTTCTGCGCGCGGCAAGCGAGCGCTTCGAGGTTGCTCACCGGCACCGTGTCGATCTGGAGCGCCCAGGCGACACCCTGGGCCGTACCGCAGGCGACGCGCAGGCCCGTGAAGGACCCCGGACCCGCCCCGAAGGCGACAAGACCGATTTCGCGGCGCGAACACCCGGCCTCCTTGAGAAGCGCCGCCACCTGGTCGAGCAAACGCTCGGCGTGACGGTTTCCGACCCGTTCGACGGTTTCAAAAACGCGGCCGTCGGGCAAACGGAGCGCGGCGGAAGAGCGTTCGCCCGCCGTATCGAGAGCAAGCAAAAGGGGTGCGTTGCGGTTCATTTTGGGTTCTTGATGATGGGAAGCGTCTCATTATAGCGGTCCCCGTGCGCAACACCCAGAAAAAGGAAAGGGACGCCGAAGCGTCCCTCGAGGAAAGAAAGTATGTCGCGTTAGGGTGCCGAAGCTTCCGCCGCGGGTCGGTCGCCCCGACGGGAGCGGCGAAACTGCATGTGCACTTCCATCACCTGGCGGCGAAGTTCCGAGCGCTTTTCATCGCACATGCCGCCCAAACGACGGCCCGCGCGGCGCTCTCCTTCGTGCTTCACGCTGTAGCGGTTTCGCAACTGCTCGCGCTCGGCGCTCGAGAGGTGCTTGCGCAACTCGCGCCGGTCATCGCCCGACATCTGACGCCAATAAGAAGTCTTGGCGACTTCGTCGAGGAAGGGCCACAGGCGCGCACGCTCCGCGGCGCTCATTTGCTCCCACAGCCGAACGCAGGGGACCTTTTCGGTCACGCACTCGGCCATGCGGCTGCCTTCCACGCCTTCCGCCACGGGGCCTTCCCAGGCGGCGTAGACGGCTCCGCAGCCGCAGAGCAAAACGACGAGACATACATTCTTTCGCATAGGCAAACTTGAAACTTCCCAGCGCCCCCTCCCTTGGGGACACTTTGACTATAGCAGTGCGAAGCGCACCAAAAAGTTCGAATCCGTAACAAGCGGTCACGCGTTCGTCACGGCGGCCTACAAGCCGCCCGACGGTACGATGCGATATTAGCGGGGGATTTCCCAATCGAGGCGTAAGGAACTTCCAAAGATCTTCAAATTTGGCGTAAGTTTGTAACACGGTGTTGACGACCTCCGACACGAAACGCCCGAAAAGGCGACAATGTTACAAATTACGCGGCCGTATTCTGAGAACGGCCCATTCACCCTACCGAAGGAGAACTTCCGTGGAACGCACTCCCAAGATTCTCGTCGTGGACGACGATCCGAGACTTCGCGATTTGCTGCGCCGCTATCTCGGTGAAAACGGTTTTCAGGTGTTCGTGAGCGAAAACGGCGCCGCCATGAACCGCATCTGGATGCGCGAACATTTCGACGCCCTGATTCTCGACCTCATGATGCCCGGTGAAGACGGTCTGCAGATCCTGCGCCGCCTGCGCGCCGCCAAGGACATGACGCCGATCATCATGCTCACGGCCCGCGGCGAAGACGTCGACCGCATCGTGGGGCTCGAACTCGGCGCCGACGACTACATCGCCAAGCCCTTCAATCCGCGCGAACTGCTCGCCCGCATTCATGCGGTCCTGCGCCGCCGTCCGGCCGCGGACGCCCCGGGCGCTCCCTCGCGCGAAAACGAAGTCGTCTCCTTCGGCGCCTTCACGCTCGACCTCGGCACCCGCGTTCTGAAGAAAAACGGCGAACCCGTGCCCCTCACGACGGGCGAATTTGCGGTTCTCAAGGCCTTTGCGCGTCACCCGCGCACGCCGCTTTCGCGCGACAAGCTCATGGAAATGGCCCGCGGCCGCGAATACGAAGCCTTCGACCGCTCGCTTGACGTCCAGGTCTCGCGCCTTCGCAAGCTGATCGAACCCGATCCCTCGAAGCCGCGCTACCTCCAGACCGTCTGGGGCCTCGGCTACGTCTTCATTCCGGACGATCCCGCGCCCGAAGAAGGCGAAAAGAAGGACGCGGCGAAGTAACGCGCCCCGCATTTCGATCGGGTGCCGGGCACCCGATCGGATGGAAAAAACACGATTCTCCGGGGCCCGTCCGTGCGGGCCCCTTTTCTTCCGATGATTGCCATTCCTCCGAATCACCGCCCGAGTCTTTTCTGGCGCACCTTTCTGCTTTTGTGCAGCCTCATCTTCTTCAGCGTGGTGGGGTGGCTGCAAAGCTTTCGCGTCTTAAGCGAACTCCCCTATTCCCAAGGGGTGGCGCAACACATCGTCTCGACGGCGAACCTGACGCGCTACGCCCTCGTCACGGCCGATCCGCTCTACCGCAAGGATCTCCTCACGGTGCTCGCCGCCCGCGAAGAGCTCCTCATCAGTCCGCGCGAAAATACGGACCGCGTGCGGCCCCTTCCGAACGACGGCTTCAATTCGCTCATCGAGCAGCTCGTCAAGGCGAACCTCGGCCAGTCGACCGTCCTCGCGGCGGAAGTGAACGGCGTCAAGGGCCTCTGGGTGTCGGTCGACATCGACGGCGACGCCTATTGGCTGCAGACTTCCGACGAGCTTCTCGATCCGCCCTATGGCACAAGCTGGGTCTGGTGGGCCGTAGCCGCGTGTCTTGCGTCGCTCTTTGGCGCAACGCTCCTGGCGCGCCACGTGATCAAACCCCTTGAGGCCCTTTCGAACTGCGCCAAGCAACTCGGCCAGGGGCAGGTTCCCGATCCCCTGCCGGAAAATTCCGGCACGGCGGAAATTCAGGCGGTGAACATCAGCTTCAACCGCATGGTGCAGGACCTGCGCCGCATGGACGCGGACCGCGAACTTTTGCTTGCCGGGGTCTCGCACGACCTTCGCACGCCGATCACACGTCTGCGCCTCGAGGTGGAACTCGCCAACCTCTCGGACGAATCCCGCAACGCCATGGTGAGCGACCTCGAACAGATGGAAAACATCGTCACGCAGTTCCTCGCCTATGCGCGCCGAAGCAAGTCCGAACAAGTTGAAGTGGACCTCGGCGAAGCCGTGAAGGCCGCGATGGACAACGCGCGTCTCAAGAGCGACTCGTCGATCGAAACCGAGGTGTCGTTGGAAACCGGGCACCTCGTCATGGCGCACCCGATCGAACTCTCGCGCGCAATTCAGAACCTCTTTACGAACGCTTCGCGCTACGGCCGAAGCGAAGACGGGAATCTGCGCCTCACGGTCATTGTGCACAAGGTCGGGAAGAACGCCGAACTCGTCGTGGAGGATCAGGGGGAGGGCCTTCCCGAAGATCAGCGCGAACGCGTGATGCGGCCCTTCGAGCGCGGCGAAAGTGCGCGAAGCGGCGTCACGGGGACGGGCCTCGGGCTCGCCATCGTCGACCGCATCGTCCGCCGCTCGGGCGGAAGCGTCAAGCTCGAGTCGGCCGAACCCCACGGTCTGCGCGTGCGGCTCACCTTCCCTGCCGTCACGCCCAAAAAGAAGAAGGCAAAGGAGAAGGAAGCTCCGGAAAAGGCCGAAAAGTCGGCCTGACGGTCCTTCTTCCTTCGTTCTTGGCAAAACGCCCTCGGTTCCGTCCGAGGGCGTTGCGTTTCAAGGGGATTCGTCAGAAGCCGTCGTTCCGGGCGAGGAGAATGACAGCCTGCGCGACCATCCCCTCTTCACGCCCGACGGCGTCCATCTTTTCGTTCGTCTTCGCCTTGATGCTCACGGCGTCGACGGAGACTTCCAAAAGCTTCGCGACGTTTTCGCGGATCGTCGCCTTGTAGTTGCCGAGCTTCGGGCGCTCGCACACGACCGTCGCGTCGAGGTTCACGACGCGCCAGCCCTTTTCCTTGGCGAGTCCCAAAACGGCAGAGAGAAGTTTTCCAGAGTCCGCGCCCTTCCACTTCGGGTCGCTCGGCGGGAAATGCGTGCCGATGTCACCCAAGGACGCGGCGCCCAAAAGGGCGTCCGTCACCGCATGCAACAGCACGTCCGCATCGCTGTGGCCGTCGAGCCCCTTTTCAAAGGGGATGTGCACGCCGCCCAGAATGAGGGGGCGTCCCTCCACCAGACGATGCGAGTCGTAGCCCTGTCCCACGCGGATCGGCAGCATGTTCTTTTCTCCCAGAATGAGGCCCGCCAAGGCTCGGTCGGCGGGTTCGGTGACTTTGAAGTTCGTGGCGCGGGAAGGAACGAGCGCGATCTTTGCTCCCCGGCGCTCCATGGCGCTCGCTTCGTCGGTGATGCCCGTCAGATCCCCCGAGAGGGCTTCGCGAAGCGGCCGCAGACGAAAGAGCTGCGGCGTCGCCGCGCGCCAGAGACCCGTGCGCGGGACCGTTTCGAGAATGCAGCCCTCTTCGTCGGCGCGCTTCATCGTGTCGGCCGAGGGCTGCGCGAGAATGCCGCCGTCAAGCGTCTCGTCGGAGAGCACCTTGTCAAGGAGCGCCCCCACCTCCCCCGGACGCACGCAGGGACGCGCCGCGTCATGGACGAGGACCCAGACGTCGTCGTGCCAACCCGACGCCACGAGCCCGTTTCGAACGGACTCGGCCCGTTCGGCGCCGCCTGCCCGCAGAACGCGAACGTGCGGCGGAAAGTCCTTCTTCACTTCGTCGATGTAGGGATCTTCGGGACTCACCACCACGACGATTTCGTCGATCCGTTCCACGGCGGCAAGCGCCAGAACGGTCGACGTCAGCATGGGACGTCCCGCAATCGGGAGGTACTGCTTCGGGCGATCGGCGCGCATGCGGCTTCCGACCCCCGCCGCACAGACGAGCGCGGCAATTTTGGGTTCCATAACCTGTTTCTCAGAAGGTTGCGACGAAGACATTCTAGGGGAGGCGACAAAAAGGCGGGGCGCCTTCTTTGGGAGAAAGCGCCCCGCCGATGTTCATTCACTCAGGATTGGCCGAAGATTACGGCACCTTGTAGTGAATGTTGTGGCACGACGAGCACATGTTGACGCTCTGCTTGTGGCCCCGGTGGCATTCCAAGCAGCCTACGTCGATCAGGTGGTTGTAGTGCGGATTCGGATCCACCTTCTTCGTGCGTTCGGCGAGTTTTTCGGCCGGGCCGTGGCAGCTCAGGCACGTTTCACTCTTCACGGTAGCGCCCGGAGCGGGCGTCGTCTTGCCGTCGTGGCAGGCGGCGCACGCAACGCCGCGCGTCGCGTGACGGTCAGCCAAGAAGTCCGAGGCCTGCGCCGACATGACGAGACCGGCGGCGAGCAGCAAACCCATCAAAACGTTTTTTCTCATGATCCGTCCTCCTTACTTCTTCGCCGGAGCCTTCTTGACCGGAGCGGCCTTGGCGCGGGCCGCCGCATGACGGGCCGCCACGCGGCCGAAGACCATGCCGCCGCCCAACTGGTTGCCGCCGATGTCGTCCTGATACCAGAGGCCGCCCGCCGCGGCGCCGGCCGCGTAGAGACCGGGAATCGGACGGTTTTCGAAGTTAATCACCTGCGCGTCCGGATTGATCTTCGGACCGCCCATGGTGCTCGCCATGCCGCCTGCGGCCGGGATCATGTAGTAGGGTCCCGTCTCGAGCGCATGCGGCGTTTCGTATTCATAGGGAGGATCGAGTTCCTTGGCCTTGCCGGCCTTCACGGCCTCGTTGAAGGTCTTGACCGTTTCGACCAGGGCTTCGGGCGGAACGCCCGCGGCCTTGGCGACCTCTTCGATCGTCTCGCCCTTGAAGACTTCATAGCCGAGACGCGAGAAGCGCTTGATCGTGTTCGAGAGGATGTTGTCGTTCGCGTCCGCGTCCTGACCGATCAGCATGAAGCTGCGGTTGTCGGGCGTGCGCTGGGCGATGGCCTTCGCCTTCGGGACCTGCAACCAGGTTTCCGGAACGAAGCGCTTCCCGTTCGTGCCCACCTGAATGCCGTAGCCCGCGTGCATGAGCGGCGACGGATTGGCGTGGCCGGTCGGGGTGATCGGGCCCGCATAAAACTGGTCCATGTTGACGAGCTTCGCATGCACTTCCTGGGTCATCAGGATGTTTTCGCCCGTGATCCAGAGCGAACCGCGCACGATGAGGCGCGAGGCCCACGGACCGATGTACTGGCAGACCATGGCTTCGTTCGCGCCGAAGCCGCCCGTCGTGAGAATCACGCCGCCCTTGGCGCGGTAGTGCTTGCGACCTTCGGGCGTGATGCAGGCGACGCCTTCGACTTCCATCACGTCGTTCGCGAGGAGCTTCACGGCTTTGGTGTTGTAGTGGATGGGAACGCCCTTCTTCTTGAGAGCAACCATGAGGCAGCGAAGGAGCATCGAGCCGCCCGTAATGCCTTCACCCGGGCTGATGACGCAGCGCGAGAGTTCCGGCGCGGGGAGGTTTTCCCAGAGGAAGAAGGGCGTGCCGTGGTCGGCGAGCCAGTCGATGCCCTTGCCGGCTTCCTTGGCGTATACGCGCACGAGTTCGGGGTCGGAACGATAGCCCGACAACTTCATCATGTCGTTGAAGAAGGCTTCTTCGTTGTCTTCGGGATGGTTCTTCTGGAAACGGCTTCCGACCGCCGCAATCCAGCCCGAGGAATAGACGGTCGTGCCGTCGGGGCGGCCCATCTTTTCGAGCAGAACGGTCTTCGCACCCTGTTCCGCGGCTTCGAGCGCCGCGCACATGCCGGCAAAGCCCGCGCCCACTACGACGACGTCGTACACCTCGTCCTTTTTCTTCGGGTCCGGCTTCTTGGGCTTGGCTTCCACCGCACCGACCGCGGCGGCCATCGCGGCGCCCGCCGCAAATCCCGTCTTCAAAAAGTCTCTGCGTTTCAGACTCATGAGGGTCTCCTTTCAGATTTGGGAAAGTCCCGTTCAGGGCCGCTCGGCTTCAAGTCCTTCCACACCGATCGACCCCGTAGAAGAGCGCTCGGATTCGTTGCATCCGAGAGCATTCGACCTGAGAATATTCGCGAAATTTTATGGAGACAAGTAGGGAGTTTTCCCGAACGAGTATTCCCAGTTTCCCAACGGATAGCTGGTCGAAACGGAAGAAACGGAGCGTGAGAACTCTCCCTCCTTTTTCCGCCTGGACGGACACGGTTCGTCGAGAAGAATCCAAACGTACCGATGGGTAATCCAAAGGTTTAGCCTCAATCCGATATTAGGGTTTACGCCTAAATTTTGCATGTTTCATTGCCCTCGCACCTAGGCAAAATTCGCAAAGCTTTTCTCGCGGGGCGCCTCCGACGGCGCCCGACCCTCAAAATTCAACGACACGAAATTCAAGGAGTACTTCCGTGCAACGTGCTGCTTTCAAAGTCGCGCTCTCCGCGATTGCCGTAGCTGCCGCTTTTGCCTCGACGGCTCATGCCGCGGGCTTCATGCTTACCGAACAGTCCGCCGGTTCCCTCGGCCGCGCCTATGCCGGCGCCGGCGTCGACGGCACCGACCTCTCGGGCGTTTACTACAACCCGGCCACGATGGTCCTTCACAAGGGCACGGCCATCCAGATGGGCTTCGTCGGCATCGGTCTGAACCTCGACTACGTCGGTGAAGACGCCAACGGCAACGAAGTGACCGCCAACGGCCGTGAAAAGTCTCAGGCCATCCCGCACGGCTACATCGTCCACCAGATCAACGACAAGGCTTGGTTCGGTCTCGCCATGACGGTTCCGTTCGGTATGGGTACTGATTACGATGAAGGCTGGGCGAACAGTGGTCATGGTATTTCCGCCACGATCCTTACTTTCGACCTGAACCCGAACTTTGCCTTCAAGCTCAGCGAAAAGTTCAGCATGGGTTTCGGCGCTTCGATTCAGTATGCTCAGGCGGATTTGAAGAAGCGTTCCTCCTTCAGCTTGGCTGGCGCCCCCGTTGGTAGCATGCAAAGTGAAATTGACGCTGACAGCATTGCTTGGGGTTGGAACGTTGGCTTCATGTGGTCCCCCACGGAAAACTTCCGTGTCGGCGTCTCCTATCGCTCCCAAATCAAGCATGACGCTGAAGGCGATCTGACCGTTGAAGACCTTAAACTCAGTGACGATTACAAACAATTTACAACGCTGATCGCCTCTCAGCTCGGTACCTTTGACGGTTTTGCCACCGTCACAGCTCCCGCCTGGGCCATGGCTTCGGTTGCATGGGACGTCAACGACCTCGTGAGCCTCTACGGTACCTTCCGTTGGACGGATTGGTCCTCCTTTGACAAGTTGGAGATCACCAGCAACGGTGAAGTTAACTTGGGTAGCATGGGGAAACACCCGATTGGAGAAACCATCACTAATAAGTGGCGCGACACCTACCTGGGCTCCCTCGGCATGGACCTCCGCCTTACCGACTGGTGGACGCTGCGCGGCGGTATCGCCTACGAATCCTCGCCGATCGCCAATCCCCATACGCGTACGGCCATCATTCCTGACGCCGACCGCTGGTGGTTCGCCATCGGTTCCTCCTTCAAGTGGAGCGACAACTTCCAGACCGACGTGTCGTTTGCCCACCTCCACGGTGTTCACGAACGTAACCTCTACGGTGCCGACGGCTCGAAGGACGGTCGCTTCCGCAAGTTGGACGCCTACCTTCTCGGCGCTCAGATGGTCTACAAGTTCTAATCCTTTGATTCGAACGATTTGACCTCGAAAGGACTCGTGTTTCGGCACGGGTCCTTTTCTTTTTCTCCTTTCCCTTTGCGCTATAGTCATCCTTCTTAGGTTTTCTCCTCGACTCGCCTTTGACGGACGCCATGGCTCTCGATTCGATTTCGCCGCTTTTCACCAAAAGTCCCTTTGCCTTTCAACCGGGCGACCGCTACGCGCTCTCTTTGCCGACGCTCGCAAGCGACGCCCTGGCCCTTGCCCAGACGGGGCTCGAAGCCAAAGCGAAGGGAAAGCGCCTCGTCGTGATCTGCGCCGATGCGGCGGACGTCTACCGTCTCTCGCAGGAAATCCGTTGGTTCGCACCGAACCTCTCCGTCTCGAGCCTCCCCGACTGGGAAACGCTCCCCTACGACGTTCTGAGTCCGCAGGAAGACCTCGTTTCCGAACGCTTGGCAACGCTCTATCGGCTCTCCACCGAACGCTCCGAAGGAGACGTCGTGCTCGTCTCCGCCGTCACCGCGTCGCAACGCTTCGCGCCGGTCTCGTTCGTGGGCGGCAATACGTTCTTTTTCCGCACGGGCGACACTGTGAGCATCACGTCGCTCAAGTCGAATCTCGTGAAGGCGGGCTACGCCAACGTGAAGGAAGTCCTGGCGGCGGGCGAATTCGCCGTGCGAGGCGAGATCGTAGACGTCTTTCCCATGGGGACGGACCGTCCCTTCCGACTCGACTTCTTCGACGACGAGATCGAATCGATCCGTTGGTTCGACGTCGAGACGCAGCGCTCGATGGAAAAAGTGGACGAAATCCGCCTTCTGCCGGGTCATGAATTCCCGGTGAACGAAGAGGCCCTCCGGGCCTTCCGACAGCGCTGGCGCGTGCGCTTTCCCGGCGATCCGAGCAAATTTCTCCCATACAAGGACGCGGGAAACGGCATTCTTTCTCCGGGCATCGAATACTATCAGCCGCTCTTTTTCGACGAAACGGCGACCTTTGCGGACTACCTCACGCCCGAGACGCGCATCGTCTTCGTGGGAGACATTCAAAAGACGCTGGAAGGCTTTTTGCGGGAAACCACGCAGCGCGCCCGCATTCTTGCGTCCGATCCGCTTCGCCCCGCGCTCGAGCCCAAGGAATTGTGGCTTACGCCCGAAGACTTCTTCACGTCGCTCGCTCCGTTTGCGCGCTTCACGATCCGACGCACCGATCCGAAGTCGGCGAAGGACCTCGCCTGCGTCGCGATCGACCGCAAGAGCCAGAACCCCGTCAAGGCCCTTCTCGACTTCACGGAAACCAGCCGCGTGCGCGGCGAGCGGGTGCTCCTTCTCGCCTCCTCCGTCGGTCGTCAGGGAACGATGTCGGACCTCTTTCGCGCATCGGGACTCTCCTTTTCCGAATTCGACTCGTTTGACGACTTTCTGTCGTCCGACGCCCCCGTGGGACTTGCGACCGGACCGCTCTATCAGGGAACGCGCGTACATCATCCGAAGATCGCGCTTCTCACCGAGACGGAACTCTATGCGGCGAGTCCCCGCCGCACGCGGCTTCGCCGTCGCGCGCAGTCGACGAACGTCGAGATGCTCGTTCGCGACATCACCGAACTCAAGGTGGGCGACCCGGTCGTCCACTTGGAGCACGGGATCGGCCGCTATCTCGGACTCGAAAAGATGACGACGGACGAGGGCGAAGCCGAATTTCTGCAGTTGGAATACAAAAACGAAGCGAAGCTCTTCGTACCCATTGCGAATCTGCACTTGATTTCGCGCTACGGCGGCGCCGACCCCGAACACGCGCCGCTCCATACGCTCGGGCGAGGCGACTGGGAGAAGGCCAAGAAAAAAGCCGCGGAACAGGTGCGCGACACGGCGGCGGAACTGCTGCATCTCTACGCCCTGCGTCAGAGCCGTCCGGGCTTTGCCTTCAAGGTGTCGGCCTCCGACTACGAAGCGTTTGCCGAAGGCTTCGCCTTTGAGGAAACCCCCGATCAGGCCTCGGCCATCCGGGCCGTGCTCGAAGACATGACGTCGGGCCGTCCCATGGACCGGCTCGTGTGCGGCGACGTGGGCTTTGGAAAGACCGAAGTGGCGCTTCGCGCGGCCTTCATGGCCGTGATGGGCGGCAAGCAGGTGGCCGTTCTCTGTCCCACGACGCTACTTGCCGAACAGCACGCCCAGACCTTCAAGGACCGCTTCGCGCCCTGGCCCGTACGCGTCGCGGAACTCTCGCGCTTTCGCACCGGAAAGGAAACGACGCGCACGCTCGAAGGGATCGCCGAAGGCACGGTCGACATCGTGATCGGAACGCACAAGCTCTTGGGCGACAAGGTGTCTTTTGCGCGCCTCGGCCTCGTCGTGATCGACGAAGAACACCGCTTCGGCGTGCGGCAAAAGGAACAGTTGAAGAAACTTCGCGCCGAAGTCGACATTCTGACGCTGACGGCCACGCCGATTCCTCGCACGCTCTCGATGAGTCTCGAAGGCATTCGGGATCTCTCCGTCATTGCGACGGCCCCCGAGCGGCGACTCTCGGTCAAAACCTTCGTGCAGCCCGAAGAGGACGGCCTCATCCGAGAAGCCGTGATCCGCGAACTGAAGCGCGGCGGTCAGGTGTACTTCCTTCACAACGAAGTGGAGACGATCGAAAACCGCCGCGAACACCTCGCGAAGCTCATCCCCGAAGCGCGCATCGCGGTCGCGCACGGACAGTTGAACGAGCGCGAGCTCGAGCGGATCATGCGCGAATTCTATCAGCAGCGCTACAACGTCCTTCTCTGCTCCACGATCATCGAGACGGGGATCGACGTTCCGAGCGCCAACACGATCCTGATCGAGCGCGCCGACAAGTTCGGGCTCGCGCAGCTCCATCAGCTGCGGGGCCGCGTGGGACGCAGCTACCACCAGGCCTACGCCTACCTATTGACGCCTCCTTCGGGGGCGATCACGAAGCAGGCCGCCAAGCGTCTTGAAGCGATTCAGGCCTTGGAAGATCTCGGAAGCGGCTTCCACCTCGCGATGCACGACCTCGAAATCCGCGGTGCGGGCGAAGTGCTCGGCGAACACCAGTCGGGGGAAATTGCGGAAGTGGGGTTCGACCTCTACAACCGCATGCTGCAGAAGGCCGTGAAGGCCCTGAAGCGGGGCGAAACGCCCGACTTTGAGTCGCCGCTTGCGAGTACGACCGACATCAATCTCCACGCTCCGGCGCTCCTTCCCTCCGACTACGTTCCCGACGTCTCTTCGCGCCTGGGGTTCTACAAGGAACTCGCCAGCGCCGCCGAAGTCTACGACATTGAAAAGACGACGGAAGCCCTCGCCGACCGCTACGGGAAGCTCCCCGACGCCGCCAAGCGCCTTGCGGACGTACACAAGCTTCGCCTTCGCTGCGAAGCCTTGGGCGTTCGCAAGATCGACGCCGCCGACTCGGCGACGATCATCGTCTTCGACGAAAAGGCCAAGATCGAACCAATGGCGCTCATCACGCTTTTGCAGACGAGGAGGGGCGCCCGCATGATCGGCCCCACGCGGCTTCGGGTCGATCAGGCGGCGGAGCGCCCCGAAGACCGTCTGCGGCTCGTGCGCGAACTTCTCGACACGTTGTCGCTCTCCGAAGAGGAAGCCCGCGAGGTGCAGCGCAAACGCTGACGACAGCCGGATACGTGAAGGGCGGCCGCAAGGCCGCCCTTCATCGTCGGGGCCGCGGAAAACCGCGGCCCTGCGGGAACAAGAACCCGAATCAGTCCATTTCGATCAGTTCGTAGTTCGCGGCGCCCATGCCGAGCTCGCGCATGTAGGTGAGCTGATGGAGCCCGTGGCGCGATTCCATGCGCTCGACGAGGTCATGGTTGTGCGTCTGCGAATAGACGAGGTCGACCGACGCCTGATCGACGGCGAGAATGTCGGTCGAAGCGACGATGCCGATGTCGGGAATCGTCGGTTCCGCGGCGGCGAGGCCCGCACAGTCGCAGTCCACCGACATGCGGCGCATCACGTTGATGAAGCAGATGCGCTTGCCGAAGTGGTCGCACGTCGCCTTGGCGGATTCCGACATGGTTTCCATGAGGAGCTCCTTGCCCGGCCACTGATCCCAGGGCTTCGAAACGTCGTCGATCGCGTGGACCTGCTGCTTGCCGATCTTCCCGTCGGCGCAGCCGATGGCGATGTTCTTCATGGAACCGCCGAAGCCGCCCATCGCATGCCCCTTGAAGTGCGTCAAAACGACCATGGAGTCGTAGTTGCGGATGTTCTTGCCCATCGACACGGCCTTGAAATGCTTGCCGCCCTTCACGGGAAGCATCGTCGTGCCTTCGGCGTCCATGATGTCGACCGGACAGAAGGTCCAACCGTTCACCTTGAGCGTTTCCAGGTGCTTTTCCGTCGTGTCGCGGTCGCCCACGTAGAGCGTGTTCGTCTCGACGATCGTACTCTCCGGAATGTCCTTCTGGAAGGCTTCGACCATGTCGCGCGGCAGAATGTTCGGGCCGTGCCGTTCGCCCGTGTGAAGTTTGATCGCGACCTTCCCGACGATTTCGCCGTTCACGAGCGCGTAGAGCTTTTTGAGGTGTTCGGCGTCGATCTTGCGCGTGAAGTAGACCTTCGCCTTTTCGCCGCAGAAGTCGGGGCCGACGCGGCGGCAGCCCACGACCGGGGCCTGCGGGAATTCGCCGTCGGCGGGTTGGACGGCGCAATGGTCTTCGTGGCAGCAGCAGGACATGTTCTTTTCTCCTTTCATGTGCACATGCGCCTCTTCCGTTCGAAAGAGACTTTCTCAACGCTTCAGTATGCACCCGAAAGGGCCGGCAAACCATGCGGATTCTTGCCGAGACTTGCCCGATCCCATCGAAAAGCGCTCGAACGCGGAATGCGTTCCTCAGGCCTTCGGCCCGGTATTCTCGGCTCCGGTCGAATCGGTTCCGTCCTTCTTCGCCTCGGACTTGGCGCCCCATTTCGTCCGAAGCGCCGCGATCCCCTTGATGAGAAAACCGACGAGAAAGGCGGAGACGACCGTCCCCTCGCGCACCCCGACGACGTGCCCGAGACAGACGAAGCCGAGCACCGCCGCAAGGAGCACGAGCGTCACGTCGTTCCATACCTTGACGGTGCCGAAGCTCTTTCGGAGAACCACCGAGAAGGCGAGAACCATCCCTTCGCCCGGCTGCACGATCGTTTTGGAGGCGACCTGCCAGTAGATACCGAAGGCGAGGAAAAGGTTTCCGAGCAGCCCCCAGAGAAAGCGCACCGCATAAGGGTCGTCCCCGATCCAGGCGGTCCAGCCCATGTGAAGGTCGATGAACCAGCTGAAGACCGAGACGATCGGAATCTGAAAGAAGCTCGAATAACGAAAGCGGGAGCGAAGGAGCGCCCACTGCACCAAAACGAAGAGAATGTTCACGGCGAAGGTCGCTTCGCCGAAGGTGAGCCCCGTGATTTCGCCGACCGTGAAGGGAACCGTGCTGATCGGCGTCGTGCCGAGCCCCGCGCGCGTGATGAAGACGATGCCCGCCGTCGCGACGAGCATCCCCCAGACGAGCAGGAGCCAGCGGCCGGCGAGTCCCCAAAAGGACGGGCCCCTCATCACGACGCCTTCTTGAGCGAGGCGAGCGCGGCAAAGGGGTTCGGGCGCTTTTCGGCTTCCGTTTCCGGAGTCTTGTCTTCGTAATCCGCTTCGTCGTCGCAGTCTTCGTGCGCGATGTTCGGAATCGAAAGGATGAGTTCCTCTTCAAGGAGCGCCGCGATCGAGAGCTTCTTCGAGCCCACCACCACGTCGACACCGGGTTCGTCCTCGTCGATCGGCAGGCGGTCGGCTTCGGCCTCGGACTTCACGAAGGCGAAGGTGATCTCGATGTCGTCCTCGTAGGGAACCGGCTCGAGGCAGTGCGGGCAGGGCACCGCCGCCTCGACGTGAATCTTCGCGTGCAGTCCCGGCAGGTTCATCACCTTCGGCACGCCCGTGAGTTCGTAGCGCACCGTGACGGGCGCGTCCGCGAGAAACGTGCGGAAGTTGGCGAGGTCCTCGGAAGAGAGTTCGCCCGAAAGATGATCGGCCCGACGGGCAAATTCAAATGCGTCCAAAACGTCCATGAGTCTGAGATTCCATTCTTTTTTGGGAGAGGCACTCATGATACACCGTGACGGCGCTTCCCCTTCGACCCCGTCTTTAGGAGCCCAGGAAATTTCCGCGGACAGGCTACAATGAGGGACCTTGCGTTTCGAATGTTTTCCATGCAGACCCTCACCTACGCGCAGGCGCGTCTCGCCGCCTTTCTCTTCTTTTCCGCCTCGGGCCTTGCCTACGGTCTCTTCACCGCCCGCATTCCGTCGCTCAAGGAACAGACGGGCGCCGCGTCGGACGAGCTCGGACTCGTCCTCTTCGCGCTCGGGGCCGCCTCCGTGGTGGGCCTCTCGGGCGCCGCGGCCCTCGTGCGGCGCTTCGGCGTCAAAGCGGTGAGTCTGGCGGGTTCCCTCATCTTCTTTTTCGGTCTCCTCGTCGCGGGTCTTGCAGAGCAGGTGGCCGTCCTCGCCGTCGCCACGGCGCTCGTGGGTCTCGGCTTCGGGCTTCTCGACGTCGCGGTGAACGTGGCGGGGATCGAAGTCGAACGCCGCTGGAAAAAAGCTTCGATGAACGTCATTCACGCGGGCTACAACGTGGGCGTCGTCGCGGGCTCGATCTCGGCCGCTCTCTTTACGGGCCTCGCCGTCGCGCCGCTTTGGAATTTCGTTCTCCCCTGCGCGATTCTGCTTTTGGTGCTCCTTCGCGCGCAGCACTACCTTCCCGTCCCCGAAGAACTCCAAGAACCCTCCGCGGAAAAGTCGAAGGTCAAACACCGCGTGACGGGCTTCGTCGTCTTCTGCGGGATTCTGTCGTCGGCCACCTACGTGACGGAAGGCGCTTCGGCCGAGTGGGGAAGCCTCTTTTTGCATCAGGTCCAGGGCGCGCCCGAATCCATGGCGGCGCTCTGCTACGGTGTCTTCGGGACCTGCGCCCTCACCTGCCGACTCATTGCCGACCGTCTGCGCGCCGCCTACGGCGACGTCAACGTCTTTCTCACGGGCGCCGTCATTGCGCTCTGCGGCATGACGATCGTTCTCTTTGCGCCCCACTGGACCGTGTCGCTGGCGGGCTACGCCGTCTTCGGTACGGGGTTCGCGCCGGTCGTTCCGATTCTCTTTGCCCTGGCCGGGCGCTACGGCGGCATGCCGCTTGAGCGCGCCACCTCGGTCGTGGCGCTCTTTGCCTACGGCGGGCTCCTCTTTTTCCCGCCCTTCTTCGGTTTTCTCGCCGAACACTGGGGGCTTTTGCGCTCGCTCTCCGTCACGCTCCTCCTTCTCACGGGGCTCCTTGCGGGCGGCATCGTTCTGAAGCGTGGCGACAAGCGCCGCCGCGGCGTCTGAGGAACGCTCTTCCGGGCGGGCTCGATCCCGCCCACCGACGCGCCCCGAAGCCCCATTCGGTAGAATGACCGCACCTTTCCCATTTTTGAGATTTCCATCATGCCCACTCTCATTCTCGCCTCGAGCTCGCGCTATCGCCGCGAACTGCTTGACCGTCTCGGCCTCCCCTACGAAGCCGTGAGTCCCGACATCGACGAGTCGCCCTTGCCCGGCGAAACGCCCCGTCAGACGGCCTTCCGCCTCGCCGAAGAAAAGGCCCGCGCCGTGCAGGCGATTCACCCGGGTTCGATCGTGATCGGCTCCGACCAAGTGGCCGACCTCAAGGGCGAAAAGCTCGGGAAGCCCCACACGCGCGAACGCTCCATCGCGCAGCTCGAAGCCATGCAGGGTGAAACCGTCACCTTCTACACGGCGCTTTGCGTGCTCGCCGCCGACGGCACGGCCCAGAAGGAAGAGTCGCTCACCGTCGTGAAGATGCGCCCCCTTTCGCGCGAAACGATCGAAGCCTACGTCGACCGCGAGCAACCCTTTGACTGCGCGGGCTCGGCCAAGATCGAAAAACTCGGCATCGCCCTCATGGAAAGCGTCACCTCGGACGACCCGACCTCCTTGATCGGGCTTCCCCTCATGAAGCTCACGACCATGCTCGGCCGCGCCGGTCTTCCCGTTTTGCCCGGACTCGAATAAGGCGACGTCATGTCGGGAACGCTCTATCTTCTTCCCACCGTCATCAGTGAGGAAACCCTCACTTCGGTGATTCCCGCCGATGTTCGCGAGAAAGCCCGTCAAATCGACCACTTCCTCGTCGAAGCCGCCAAGACGGCGCGCCACTACCTCAAGGATCTCGGTCATCCGAAGCCGATCGCCTCGCTTTCGATCGTCGAGATCGGGCACGAACCCGATCTCGCGAAGATCGACGCGTGGCTCGCCCCCCTTCGCGAGGGACACGACATGGCGATCGTGAGCGAATCGGGCTGTCCCGGCGTCGCCGATCCGGGCGCCCAGATCGTCGCGCGCGTGCAGGCCGAAGGGGGCCGCGTCGTGCCCTTGGTCGGGCCGTCGTCGCTTCTTCTCACCCTGATGGCGAGCGGTCTCGACGGACAACACTTCCGCTTCACGGGCTACCTTCCCATCGCCGACGCCGATCGTCGCGAAGCGCTTCTCTCGCTCGAGCGTGAATCCGCCCGGGGCGAGACGATTCTCTTCATCGAGACGCCCTACCGCAACCGCACGATGTTGGAGAGCCTCCTCGAGGTGCTTCGCCCCGACACGCGGCTCTGCGTCGCTCAGGACGTGACGGGGAAAAACGAATCGATCCGCACGAAGACGATCGCGGCCTGGAAGGCCGCGTCCGAAGAAGAGCGCGAGCTTCTCAAGGTTCCGACCGTCTTTGCCTTCCTCGCCGCCCCGCAACGTACGCAGGCGAAGGCGAAATCCGCATTCCGTCCTTCTGCTTCGGCCCAGCGTAGTGAGAAAATGGGAGAAGACTCCCGCGCCCGAACGGGCGGACACGGAAAGGGACGCTCCGCCCGGGGCGGCTCCTTCCGCAAAAACAAAACAGGACGGTAAATGGATCGGATTCTCGCGGGCATGTGGCAGGCCCTCAAGGAACAGATGGTGGAGGATTTCTCCATCTTCGGGCTCTTTGCGCTCGTCATTCTCGTTTTGTGCATCATCCTCGTGCTTCTCCTGCGCCGTCGCACGACGCCGCAGGTGGGACTCTCGAAGATCCGAAGCGCCGACACGCTCCTGCCGCTCGATCCCGAACCGCGCCTCCAAACGGAAGCCGCGGCCGAACCGAATAATGAGGAAGCGAAGCCCCTGCCGCAGGCCGCCTCCCCGCTTGTCGAACCCTTGGACGTCGAGGGCGTGCGCTTTCTCGGCACGCTTCCCTTCGTCTCCTCGGGACTCTTTCGCCGCGAAAGCGCGCCCTGTGCCGGCATGACCGTGCATGCGGTCTTCTTCGACCCCGATGAATTGCCCGAAACGGACGACACGGCGCGCCGCCTCATTCCCTTCCTCCCCGAGAAGGCTTCCGAAGTGCTCGTTCGCGAGACGGACCGCCGAAACTTCCGCACGGGCGTCCTTGTCGCCCAGCCCGACGCCGTGCTGATGCTTGAAAAGGGACTCGTCAGCGTGGAATTCAAGAGTAAGGGCGGCCGTTTCGACGACGTCACCGCCTGGCGCGAAAAGCTCCGCCCGGCCGACCTCTATCAAACGCTTCTCGCCGCCATGGCGGTTTCGCTCGAAGAAGCGCGTCCCGTCGCGCCGGTGCTTCGCACGATGAACGCCGTCTACTTCCTGCATCCCTCGCAGGAACTCGTGAAGGAACTCGCCCTGATCGTCCCGCGGGTGGCGCAGTTCTTGGAGAGCGGCACCGTGGGCGCCAAGGACGCGGCCGACCTTGCGACCGTGCTTCTTCGCAAACGCTACGGCCAGACCAACCGCGAGGGCGAAATCGCCCACCGGGAAATGCTGCGTTGAACGTCGGACACCGACGCAAAGGGATCGCTTTCGTGGCGGTCCCTTTCTTTTTCAGCAAATCGTTCGACACCGAACAAAATTCGTGATAGTATTTCGTTCGACGTCGAACTATCTTGAGGTTTGCCATGGCCGACCGCAAACAAACCACCGTTCCTTTTCTCGCAGCTCTCTTTCGAACCCGCAGCAATGAATTTTTCATCGCGGAGCTCCAGAGACGCGGCATTGAGGATCTCGTCCCCGCGCACGGGGACCTCTTCACGCATCTTTTCGGCGGCAAGTCTCTGACGGTTACGGAACTCGCCGAACGCACGGGCCGCACCAAGTCGACCGTTTCGGTCCTGGCGGGAAAGCTCGAAAAGGCGGGCTATCTCCTTCGCGAACCCGATCCCGCGGACGCCCGACTGCTGCGCCTGCGGCTCACCCCGAAGGGCGAAGCGCTGGACGCCGTCTTCTCCGAGATTTCCGAAGAACTTCACCGCAGGATGCTTGCGGCGCTCGGATCCGCTGATCTGGCGCAACTTGAAAGACTGCTCGAAAAGAGCACCCGAATTTTCACCCAGGAATCCGAAGCGTCCGAAAGCGACGAAGATTCCCAACTTTCCCAAGGAGGAAACCATGTCTGAAAACTTCCAGAAGATTTCGCTCGAAGAAGCGCCCCGCACCGAACTCCACGACAAGCTCGGCCTCACGGGCGCCGAAGTGTCCATGAACCGTCTCCCCGCGGGCGCGGCCGTTCCGTTCGTGCACGCCCACAAGCAGAACGAAGAGCTCTACGGCGTCCTCGAAGGCCGCGGCGAACTCTGGATCGACGGCGAAGTGGTGGAATTGAAGGCGGGCGACTGGTTCCGCATCTCGCCCGCGGGCAAGCGCGCTCTGCGCGCCGCCGCCGATGAAGGCATCGCCTTCGTCTGCATCCAGACCAAGGCCGGCAGCCTCGAAGGCTACACGATGACGGACGGCGTCATCTGCGAAGACAAGGCGCCCTGGCACGCCTGAGATCGAGCGGCATCCCCGTGATGCCCAGTACCCGGACCGCTGCGCCGGAAAGGATACCGCCCGATATCATGTATCTAAAAATGATGCATAGACCGCGTTCTATGCATCATTGATACATACATATCGATCAATGTATGTTTGAATGGTCGATAGAAGACCGGATTCTATCGATCATTCAAACATACAAAGCGTTTATAGAGATGCATAGACAGCTTCCGAAAAGAACGGATGCGGCACACATAGAAAAGGGGCCGCCTTCGCGACCCCTTCTGTCAGAACGGGATTAGCCCGTTATGATGCGCCTTACTTTTCCGCGGCGACCTTCTGACCGCAGATACGGCCGAAGACCAGGCAGTCAAGAATGGCGACGGAACCCAGACGGACGGCGCCGTGGACCATACCGGTCGCTTCACCGGCCGCATACAGATGCGGAATCGGCTTGTCGGTGCGAACGTCGAGAACGCGGCAGTCGTTGTCGGTGACGAGACCGCCCATGCAGTGGTGAACCTTCGGCAGCAGGTCGCCGTAGTACCACGGACCTTCGGTGAGCGGGGTCTGGGCGTTGTTGATGTAACGGCCCCAAACCGGGTCAACCTTGTTCTTGACGATTTCGTTGAACGCGGCGACTTCCTTCTTCAGGTTTTCGGCGTTGATGCCGGCGGCCTTGGCGAGTTCGTCGAGCGTGTCGTACTTTTCAACGATCTTGCGTTCAAGCATGCGTTCCAGGAAGCCCGGGCGCTGCTTCTTCAACGGGGCGACGTTGGCTTCGTTGCAGATCGCGAAGCACTTCTTGCCGGCGGTGCCTTCAACCATGATGGCGTCGGCGCGGACCTTACGGTTGGCGAGTTCGTTCACGAAGCGCTTGCCGTCGGAATTGACCCACAGACCGTATTCGGCAGCGGCCGTCTGGCTGAACTGCCAGCCGATGCCCATGCCCTTTTCACGCGGGCTGGTCCACGGACCGCACTGGATCCAGTCGTCCTGAACCTGCAGGCAACCGATGGCCATCGTTTCACGCCAGAGTTCGGACGTGGCGCCGGGCTGGTTCGTCGTGTCGAGCGAACCGTCAAGCTTCGGGTCCTGGAACATACGGAACTTCACGTCAGCGGAGAAGCCGCCGTAGCAGAGGACCACGCCCTTCGTGGCGCGGATGGTCTTTTCCTTGCCGGAGCCTTCGTTCGGGAAGCGATAGCCTTCGCGGACGCGAACGCCTTCAACACCCTTTTCCGTGCGGATGATGTTCTGGACATAGGTGCGCAGACGGATAGGAATACCGAGTTCCTTGCACTTGTCGAGTTCCTTCTGGACGATGCCGGAACCGGAACCGTTCTTCGTCGTGACATAACGCGGAACCGAGTGGCCGCCTTCCTGACCGATGGCGTCGGGCAGGTATTCAACGCCGAGTTCCTTGACCGTCCATTCGAAGTTGGACAGAGCGGACTGGGCGAGCAGATGCACCTTGGCCTTGTCGTTCATGTAGTTGCCGGCAACCAGGATGTCCTTTTCGAGGAGGTCGAACGAGTCTTCGATACCGGCCTTCTTCTGCTGCGGGCAGCCCGTGGCGGTCAGAATGCCGCCGTTGATGATCGAGTTGCCGCCGGCCGTGGGCATCTTTTCAAGAACCACGACGTTGGCACCGGCCTTCTTGGCTTCAATGGCAGCGGCCAAGCCGGCAAAACCCGAACCGATGACGATCACGTCAACGGTTTCGTCCCACTTCGTAGCAGGGGCGGCGGAAACCACGGAGCTCGCCAAAGAGGCGGCACCAGCGGCCACGGCACCGGTAAGCATGCTGCGACGGGAAATACGATCGATCATAGGAAATCTCTCCTTTTTTGGTCTTGGCGGGGAGTCTGTTCTCGCACGAGAACAAGGGAGGCTCTCCACCTGAGGCCATTCTAGGCCCCCCTCCCGTTTAGTGCTTGCGCGGGATCAAAAGAAGAGGCTTTCCCTAGCGATCAGTTTCCCTTACGAAGTTTCGATATATTGACTTTTCCAAGCAACTTTTTCCACAATGTGGAATTGCCGTTCGAACTCCGGTCCCGAGCTTCCGTCTCGGCCGGTTCGGCGGATTCCGCCTTGTCAGACGCGCCTTCGGGCGCGTTTTGTTTTTGTACCTCATCCTCCGCCTGCTTGCGGAAGGCCGAGCGAAGAACGACTTCCCAGAGCTTTCCTTCGATGAGTTCGGCGGTCGTGAGAAGCCGAACCTTGGACTCCTCCTTGTCGGCGACGTCCACCCAGACGCCCGGATCGTCGGCGACGATCATGAAGGGAACGTTCGGGGCGATGCGCTGCGCGACGGCGTGATAGCGAAGCGTTTCGGCGCCGTTTGCGAAGATGAGGTAGCTCAACGCCTTGCCGAGCCCCGCGTTCTCGAGCGACGAGGCGTCGTCGGGCTCGCACTCGACGTAGTCGACACCCGCCTTCTCGAGTTCCTGCGCCACCTCATGGTGCGTCGTAAGCACCACGGGCTTCATGCCGGACTTGCGCCAGCGACGGGCAAGATCGAGCACCATCGGACCGTCCCCGGCCATGAAGATGGGGCGGGTCGACGTGTCGGCGCGTTCCTCTTCGACGACTTCGTCCGTCCCTCTTTCGGCGGCGCGGCGCGCCCAGGTCCAACGGTTGACGAGAAGTTTTTCCACGCGGCCCGTGAGCTCGAAGAGCACCGGATTGAGCGCGATCGAAAGGATCGCCGCGCCCACGATGAGGTTCACCATGCGGTTGTCGGAGAGACCGAGCGCCACGGCTTCCCCCGCGAGAATGAAGGAGAATTCGCCGATCTGTGCCAAGGACGCGCCGACGGTGAGGGCGGTCTTGAGCGGCCGCTTCAAAAGGAGCACGATCCCAAAGGCGGCGAGGCTCTTGCCGAACACCACGACGAGGAGCGCGACGAGGACCTGTCCGGGCGCTTCGATGAGGATGTGCCAGTCAAAGAGCATCCCGACGCCCACGAAGAAGAGGACCGAGAAGGCGTCCTGAAGCGGAATCGATTCGGTGGCCGCGCGGTGCGCAAAGCGGCTCTCGCGCATCACCATGCCGGCGAAGAAGGCGCCGAGCGCGAAGCTCACGTGGAAAATCGCCGCCGCGGCGTAGGCGACGCCCAAAGCGGCCGCCAACACGAAGAGCGTGAAGAGTTCTCGCGAACCGGTCTTGGCCACCTGATAGAGAAGCCACGGCATCGCGCGGCGCCCGACGATGAACATCACCGCGATAAAGGCGGCGACGTTCACGAGCGTCATGAGAATGTCCTTCATCAGCTCGTTGCCGCTCGCCGCTTCGCTTCCCGGCGCTCCGAGAAGTCCCGAGAGCGGCGGAAGAAGAACGAGGATGAGAACGGTCGCGATGTCTTCTACGACGAGCCATCCCATGGCGATGCGGCCGTCCCGGTTGGTGAGCTGCCCGCGCACTTCGAGCGCCTTGATGAGCACCACGGTCGAGGCGCAGGAGAGCGACAGACCGAAGACGATCCCCGCGCCCCAGCTCCAATCCCATAACCAGTGCGCCGCAACCGCCCCGAGAAGAGTCGCGAGCGCCATCTGTCCGACCGCGCCCGGAATGGCGATGCCCTTCACGCTCATGAGGTCGCGCACCGAGAAGTGCAATCCCACCCCGAACATCAGGAGCATCACCCCGATTTCGGAGAGCTGATGCGCGAGTTCCGGATCGGCAAAGGGCCCGGGCGTGTGCTGCCCGGCGGCGATCCCGGCGAGAAGGAAGCCCACGAGTGCCGGCGCCCGGCCGAAGCGCTCGGCCAAAAAGCCGAAGACGAGCGCAAGACCGAAGGCGAGAACCAACGTCGTGATGAGGGGAAGAGAGTGCATGTCGAACGGTGCTCCGAGAAAACGGCCGGTGAAAAGTCGGAGTGGACAAAGAAAAATCGGTCCGCCTTTTCCGCACGCGCCTAGCGCGGAAAAAACGAACCGACTTCGTTTACTTGCTTAGCGTGCAAGAGGAAACTTTAGCACATGGGTTGCGTGCCTTCGCCCTCTTCCGCGTCATCTTTTTGGGGGGCGGGCTTTGCACGGGCCGCGTCGAGTCGGGCGAGGTATTCCTCGGTGATGTCGCCCGTCACGTAGTCGCCGTCAAAGCACGAGCAGTCAAAGCGCGGAATCGAAGGATTGAGGTCGTGCAGAGCGTTCTTCAAGCCGTCGATCGTCTGATAGACGACCGCGTCGGCGCCGAGGCTCTCGGCCACGGCCTTCGCGTCGCGGCCGTCGCCGCAGAGAAGTTCCGAGCGCGTCGGCATGTCGATGCCGTAGACGTTCGGGAACATGACGCGGGGAGCCGACGAGGCGACGAAGACCTTCTTCGCGCCGGACTCGCGGGCGATGCGCACGATTTCGCGCATCGTCGTGCCGCGCACGATCGAGTCGTCGACGAGCAGCACGTTCTTCCCTTCGAATTCGACGGGCATGGCGTTCAACTTCTGGCGCACGCTCTTCTTGCGCACGGCCTGGCCGGGCATGATGAAGGTGCGGCCCACGTAGCGGTTCTTGATGAAGCCTTCGCGGTAGGGAAGGTTGAGAACCTGGGCGAGCTGCTGCGCGCAGGGGCGCGAGCTGTCGGGAATCGGCATGACGACGTCGATTCCCGAGAGGTCGATTTCGTGCTTGAGCGTTTCGGCGAGGTATTCGCCGAGCTTGAGGCGCGCCGCATAGACGTTGATGCCGTCCATCGTGGAGTCGGGACGCGCGAAGTAGACCCATTCGAAGGCGCAGGGCGAAAGCACCGGGTTTTCCGCGCACTGGCGGGTCGAAACGTTCCCCTTCAGGTCGATCCAGAGGGCTTCGCCCGGGGCGAGGTCGCGCTCGACCTTGAAGCCGAGACCGATCATCGTCACGGATTCCGAGCTCACCATGTATTCGAGCTTACCGTTTTCCTGCATGTTCGAGCCGAAGCAGATCGGACGGATGCCGTAGGGATCGCGGAAGGCGAGAAGGCCCTTGCCGGCGATGAGCGCCACGACCGCGTAGGAGCCGCGAAGACGCTTGTGAACGCGGGAGACCGCGGCGAAGACCCCTTCGGCGTCGAGCGACTTCGAGACGGTTTCGCGGGAGATTTCGGTCGCGAGGACGTTCAGGAGCACTTCCGAGTCGCTCGTCGTGTTGATGTGACGGCGGTCGGTTTCATAGAGTTCCTGCTTCAGGGCTTCGGCGTTCGTGAGGTTGCCGTTGTGCGCAAAGGCGATCCCGTAGGGAGCGTTCACGTAGAAGGGCTGCGACTCCTGATTCGAGCTCGCGCACCCCTGCGTCGGATAGCGGACCTGCCCGACCCCCATGTTCCCCGTCAAGTCGCGCATGTTGCGCGTGCGAAAGACGTCGCGCACAAGGCCCATGGCCTTGTACATATGGAATTCCAAACCGTCGAGCGTGGCGATGCCCGCCGCGTCCTGACCGCGATGCTGCAGAAGGTGAAGCGCGTCGTAAATGCGCTGATTCACCGGCTCCGAAGACATCATGGCAACGATACCGCACATAGTCGAGTCCCTCGTAAAGGAAGTGTGGGCGCTAGGGCCCGATTGCTTTATGGAAAGATATTAAAAAAGGGCGTGCTTGACGCACGCCCTTTCTCATGATTCGTTGGCTCCCCCGCCCGCTCGCGAGAGGAATCCCGCCGCGGAGAGCGGCGAAGAGGATCCGTTTCGCAACGAAGCGAACCAGTCGGGAAGATACGGCAGCGACCAGTCGATCACCGTCTCCGCCGGAGCGATGAGGGAGGACTGCTGCCAGACTTTGCTCGTTTTCACGTCGTCGATGAGGCCGAAGAAGAAGACCCCGGCGCACACCACGACGGCGCCCCGCAGAAAACCGAAGACGGCCCCGAGCGCGCGGTCCTCAAACGTCAGCTCGGCCACTTCGAGGAGCTTGCGGATGAGAAGCCCCAGGAGTCCCACGCAGAAGAGCGCCGCCACGATCAGAAGGATCGAGGCGATCAGCACGCGGGGAAGATAGCCGAGACTCTCGAGCGGAATCATGTCGGCGAAGTCGCCCGAGAAGGCGAGCGCGAGCATGATGCCCGCCACCCATCCTACGATGGCGAGAATTTCGCGCACCACGCCGCGCGTGATGCCGACGCCGCTTGAGAGAACGAGAAGGCCGACGATGAGCCAGTCGATTTCGGTCATGAAGCGAAACGGAAAACGGGAAAAGGAAGGGAAACCCCGAAGGGCTTCGAAGATGCGCTATTGTAGCGAAGGACCGTGCGGCGTGGGGCGCGGCGCGGAGATTTTCCGCGCCGGTCCGACCGATTTTCGCCGCTTATTTCTTTGAGGCCTTCTGGTGCGAGACGATGGGCTTCGAAGCGAAGTTGTTGAGCATGAGAAGACCCGAAGCGCTCTCGGCCTCGGCCTTCGTCTTGAAGAGCCCGACGCGCACGCGCCAGAGGGTCTTTCCGTTCTGACGCACGCTCATCTTGTAGGCGGGAAGACCCTGCAGCTTCATGTCCTTGACGAGCTTTTCGGCGGAGAGTTCCGAGCTCGTCGCGAGAACCTGAATGTAGTAGCCCTCGCCCGTGGGCGCCGCATCACTGCGGGCGGGTTCCGCGGGCTTGGCGGGCTTCGCCGCCTCTTCCGCCTTGGCGGGCGCATTCGTCTCTTCGGCGGGCTTGGCCTTCGGGTCGGGCTTCGCCTCCTTGGCCGCCTCCCCTTCAAGGTTCGCGGCCCCCGTCGAGGGGCTCTTTCCCGATCCCGCGACCACCACGTCCCCGTGGGCGGGCTTTTCCGCCGCGGGTTCGGGCGCGATCGTCGTTTCAACCACCTGCGGATCGGGAATGTCGAGATTCATCTTCTCGACGTCGAGACGCTTTTCGTCGTCGAGCGCAAAGGGCGTCACGAGAACGAGCGCGAGAAGGAGCGCCGCCGCGCCGATCATGCGGTGACGCATGCGCTTGTGGCGAAGGATTTCTTCGGGCGTCGGCACCGGCGCCGACTCTTCCTCGGGCTGCGCTTCGCGCTCCCGATCGCGAACGCGCCGCACCGTTTCGCGCGGCACGGGCGTCGTCACCATGGGCTCGGGCCGGTCGGCCTCGAGCGCGGCGTCGCGCGAGGGTTCCTCCTCGGGTTCGGGCGTCGTCGCCCACACCGGAATCACGGGGTCCGAAGGAGCGGCCGGCTTATCGTCGCGGGGCGGCACGGGTTCGGAGACCGAAGGCGGCGGCACTTCTTCAAAGGGCGAAACGTCTTCGGCCGGAACCTTGGCCGCGTCCTTTTCTTCCGGCGCCCTGTCGCCCAGCACGGGTTCGGTGCGCACCTCCTCCCACGGATCCTTCGAATCGGAATCCGCGGGCCCCTTGCCGCCGGTCTTGAAGAAATTGAACATGTTTCTCTCCTCGGAACCCCGCCGCACAAGGGGACGGGCGAATGAATCATTTTACGCGTGGGCGGCAAGCGCTTCGAGCGCGGCCGTAACAGTCACGAAAGACCCGAACACGATGATTCTAACAGTGCCGCCCGGGCGCTCCGAGAGATTTTTTGCAACGAAACGCGCCTGCGCGAGCGCGGCTTCGACGGTCGTGTAGCTTTCGATGCGTTCTTCCGGAACGCCCGCGCGGAGCATGGCGCTCTTCAAAAGCGTTGCCGACGCGGCGCGCGGTCCGGTGAGCGACGCGATGAACCAGTCGTCAAAGGAGTCTTTGAGCAGACGGGCGACGCCCTCCATGTCCTTGTCGGCGAGCATCCCGAAGACCGCCATCGTGCGTTCGCCCTCGCGCTTCGTCAAGCGGATGTTTTGGGCGAGCACCGCCGCCGCTTCCGGATTGTGTCCGACGTCGAGCACGATCGGGCAGGGATCCTGCGACACCGTCTCAAAGCGCGCCGTAAGGCGAACCGTTTCGAGACCCTTTTCGATCGCTTCGCGCGAGACGGGGAGTTTGGCCTGGAGCGCCGTCACCACCGCGAGCACGCCTGCGGCGTTGCGGTACTGATTGACGCCCAAAAGGGCGGGACGAGGAAGTTTTTCCAAACGAACGCCCTCGCCTTCCCAGTCGAAGGTCCCGTCCTCGTGAACGACCGTACGGAAGTCGCGGCCGGCGTAGATCCCATTTGCGCCGATTTTCTCGACGTAGGCCGAAAGCGTCGACGGAACGTCGGCGTCCGAGCAGACCGCCGGGCAGCCCGGGCGGTAGATGCAGGCCTTTTCCGAAGCGATCGCCTCGCGGGTGTTTCCGAGGAAGGCCGTGTGATCGATCCCGATCGTGGAAATGACGGCCGCGTCGCTGTCGATCGTGTTGATGGCGTCGAGACGCCCGCCGAGACCGATTTCAAGAATCACCACGTCGGGATTCGAATGTTGGAAAAGACGCAGGATGCCGAGCGCCGTGTATTCGAAGTAGGAGAGCGTCCCTTCGCGGGCTTCCTCCACTTCGGCGAAGGCCGCCATCAGGTCTTCGTCGCTCGCCTCGATCCCGTTGATGCGGGCGCGCTCGTTGAAGCGCAGAAGATGCGGCGACGTGTGCGCGCAGGTCTTGTAGCCCGCGGCGCGGTAGATCGACTCGAGCATTCCGACGGTCGAACCCTTGCCGTTCGTGCCGCCCACCGTGATCACGGGGCAGGAAAAGCGGATGCCCATTTTCCGCACCATCATCTGCATGCGTTCGAGTCCCATGTCGATGGGCTTGGCGTGCAGCGTTTCAATGTGGTGGAGCCACTCGTCGAGAGTGGTGAAGTTTTGCGTTTCGGTCATGGAAGAGACCTCCGAAAAAGAGGAGACGCGGCGTCCGACTCGAAATCGGACGCCGCGCCTCGAATGGGAATCTGTCGAAAGGGAAAACCGCCTCAGATGCCGTTCACGGGCGACTTCTTCATGAGAAGTTGCGTGATCACCGAGATGCGCGCGCGCATGTCGCGGCGGTCGACGATCATGTCGATCTGGCCTTTCTGCAGGAGGAATTCGGCGCGCTGGAAGCCTTCGGGAAGCTTTTCACGCACGGTCTGCTCGATCACGCGCGGACCGGCAAAGCCGATCAGGGCCTTCGGTTCGGCGATGACGACGTCGCCCATGAAGGCGAACGACGCCGACACACCGCCCATCGTCGGGTCGGTCAGAACCGAAATAAAGGGCAGACCCGCTTCGGAGAGACGCGTCACGGCCGCCGTGGTCTTCGCCATCTGCATGAGCGACAGGAGGCCTTCCTGCATGCGGGCGCCGCCCGAAGCGGCGAAGCACACGAAGGGGCAGTTGCGGCGGATCGCCTCGTCGACGCCGCGCGAGAAGCGTTCGCCCACGACCGAGCCCATGGAGCCGCCCATGTACTTGAATTCGAAGGCCGCCGCCACGATCGGTTCGCGGCGCAACGTTCCCGACATCACGACGATCGCGTCCGTTTCGCCCGTCGTCTTTTCGGCCGCTTCGCGGCGCTTGGGATAGGGCTTGCTGTCGACGAAGTGAAGAGGGTCCTCCGCGCGGACGTTCGCCGCCACTTCCACCTGACCTTCGGGGTCGAGGAAGGCTTCAAGGCGCGCACGCGCGCCGATGCGCATGTGGTGACCGCACTTCGGGCAGACCTGAAGACTGCCGCGCAGCTCTTCGGCGTAGAGCGTCTGTTCGCACCCGGGACACTTCGTCCACAGCCCTTCGGGAATGGGGCTGACCTTGCGCTGCGTTGCGTCTTGGGGTTCCTGCTTGCGCTGGATCTTCGGGAGAATGTGATTCAACCAACTCATCGGAGTGACCTGATCGTTCGTAAAAAATCGGGTTTCGGACCGAAAACGGACCGCTGCGGATTCGCATCCGCGAAAAGAAACATTATACGGAGGCGCCGACGCGTCGAAGGTCGAAACGCGTTAGCACAAACGGCTGACGTCAGTCGTCGAATCCGAAGGGACTCATTCCCGACTGCGGGATGTCGACGCCGGGATAGCGAACGCCCGTGAGATAAAGTCCGTCGGGCGAAAAGGTGGGCGCCGCAACGGCCCGCGACCGGGCTTCAAGCACTTCCCTCACCCATTCGGGGCGCTCGCGCCCCGTGCCGACGTAGACGAGCGTTCCCACGATGTTTCGCACCATGTGATGTAGGAAGGCGTTCGCAGTGATGCGAAGGCCCACGAGACGGCCCTTGCGGACGATTTCGAGCGACTCGATCGTGCGCACGGGGGTCTTCGCCTGGCACTCTGCCGCGCGAAAGCTCGAGAAGTCGTGCGTTCCGAGAAGACACTCGGCGCCGCGGCGCATGAGGTCGACGTCGAGCGGCCGCCACACCCAGCCCGCGCGCTTTTCGTAGACGGGACTGCGCACGGCGTGGTTGTAGAGCCAGTATTCGTAGGTTCGGGCGGTCGCGTCAAAGCGCGCATGAAATTCGTCCGGCACGGCCCGGGCCCAAAGAACAGCCACCGTCGGGGGCAGATGCGTGTTGACGCCCCGCACCCAGTTGCGCTCGGGGCGAACGACTTCGGTGTCGAGCGACACCACCTGATGCGTCGCGTGCACGCCCGTGTCGGTGCGGCCCGCGCAGATGACGGAGGCGGGCGCGGCGAGAAAACGTCCGACGGCGCCCTCGAGCATCGCCTGCACCGAGGGCATGTCGGGTTGAATCTGCCAGCCGCAAAAGGCGCTGCCGTCGTACTCGATGCCGAGCGCGATCCTCACGCCTTTTCTCCGCCGATGCGTTCTTCGAGGAACTTCGCGTGTTCGCGCTGCTGCGCCGTCCCCTTCTCGCGCACTTCGGCGAGCAGTTCCCGGGCTTCCTTGAGGGCGCCCAGGCCCACGAAGGCCTGCGCGAGCTTCAGCTTGCCGTCGATCGCGGCGGTCTGGGCGACTTCGCGCTCGCTGCGGATGTGCGAGACGGGCTCTTCGGCCGCAACGGGCGGAAGTTCCGGCGCTTCGGGTTCGGGAGCCGGCGCCTTTTCTTCGGGTTCGTCGAGATCGAGCGTCAGGTCTCCGACCACGTCGGAGACGGCCTTGTCGCTCGTGCGGTTGCGTTCGTCTTCGTCGACGGGCGGCATTTCGTCGTCGGGCTCGAGCCAGGGTTGGGCCGCGGGCTCGGTCAGTTCCATTTCGGTTTTCGTCTCGGAAGCGAGGGCTTCCGGTGTCGTCTCTTCGGCACGGGCCTTTTCCTCGGCAAAGGCGGCGGCGCCCACGCCCATCGCGCCCGCGGTCGTGCCGTTCTTCACGGCTTCGTCGACGGTGCGCTCAAGCGCCTTCAACTGCGCGGGCGACGACGGAGGAATGTCCTTCGAAAGCGTCACGGTCTGCTCGGGCTTGGGTTCGGGTTCGTTTCCGTCCGACTTCTTGCGGCGCAAAAGCCACAGAAGAAGCAAAAGAATGAGGACGCCCACGCCGATCGCGCCGCCGGAGATGCCGGAAGATTCGTCCTTCTTCTCTTCGGTCGCGGCGGCCTTCACGGGCTCGGCGGAAGGAGCGGGCTCCGCGGTCTTCACCGCATCCTGCGCAGGTTCGGCCGTGGCCGGGGCAGCACCCTCGGCGGGCTTTTCTTCGACAGGTTCTTCAGCGGGCGCCTCGGCATTCTGTTCGGCCACGGCCTCGGCAATGGCCGGGTCGGCCGGGCGATTGAGCGAATCCTGCGTCACGCTCTGATCGGCCGCGTCGTCGGGATTCGGGAGTTCTTCCTGAGAAGCGGGCGTCTCTTCGGCGGCTTCGGGTTCGGGAGCGGTTTCCGGGGCGGCCTCAATCGCATCGGCCGCAACTTCAGTCGTCGTTTCAGCCGCCGTTTGGGCAACGGGTTCGGCGGGCGCGGCTTCGTTCGCTTCCGGCGCAACGGTCTGCGAAGTGGCCTCGGCGGCGGGTTGTTCGGCCGTTTCCGTCGTCTGTTCCTGCGTTGCAGACGGCTCGGAGGGCGCCGCCGCGGGGGCGGTGCCCGGGCGTTCCTCGCCCATCAGTTCGCGAGCCTGCGTACGTTCGGCGCGGTCGGCTTCGATCGCCGCGCGGCCGGCCGCCGCCACTTCGGCGGGCGCAAGACCGCGCTCGCGCGCTTCCGTCTGCGCGCGGGCCGTCTTTTCGGCGGTTTCGAGACTCATCGCCTGCGCGTCGATCAGGTTCTGCGTGGGCATGGGAATCGCCGTGTCCTTGCCGTGCACGCGGCGGAAGGCTTCCACCGGATCGATCGCGAGCACTTCCGCACGCGTGGGCGCGGTGAGCTTCGAGCCGATCACGAGTTTCGAGGGATCGTCGCGCAGGAAGGCGTCGGGGTTCTTTTCTTCAAAGCCCACGACGAGCTGCTCCATCGTGCAGCCTTCAAAGACGGGCCAGTAGAGTTTCGCGATCGACCAGATCGTCATGTCCGCGATCACGTTGAAGGGCTGCGTCGAATCGAACCCGTTCAGGGCCACGTAGTCGCGCACGACGGAGGGCGCATAGCGTCCCTTCTTCGCCAGGCGACGCTTCAGGGCCTTCACTTCCTTCGGATCGCTCGCGGCGGCCATCGTGACGGAGGGAGCCGCAGACGTTTCGGGGGCGGCGGCGGGCGCCGTCACCGTGCGGCGCGGCAGGTCGGCCGTGACCGAAAAATGACCGTTTTCGGCGTGCAGAACGTATTGCCGAACGGTGACGTTGCCGCCCACGTTGAGTTCGATCAGGAGGGGAAAGCTTTCCGTGCCGAGCGTTTCGCTGCCGACCACGCGGACCGTGACGTTGTTGTCGGCCGAGGCGTCGCGCTTGAGCTTCAGATCCTGCACCTGTTCGGGCCAGGCGACGCCTTCCCGCAGATAGGTTCCCGGAGGCGCCACGCGCACCATCGAAGTGGTCGACGAAAGGTCCACGTCCTCGATCGTGAGGATCGCGTCAAGCGGTTCACCCGGCACCGAGCGGACCGTCATTTCGCCCAACATGGCGGCCGAAAGGCTGCCCGAGAACAGGAGCGAACAAAGGAGAGAGAGGGTCGATTTGGCAAAAGTCATCGTTCTTGTCGCGGACCGATCCCCTCGCTCCGCGTTTTCTGCGCAAAAGATGCTGAAGATGATACCGCATTGCGCCCGATTCCTGTCCGAGCGCGTCAGAGGCCCCTTCTCAACGCTTCGCGCAGGCCGCGCGGTAGAGCATCGCAAGCGTGACGCCCGCGACCGTGTTGCCGAGCGTCGCCGCCGTGAGGTTTTTGGCGACGTTCGCCCAGGTGAAAAGTGCCGGATCGATGCCTTCGACGACATAGCCCGAAGCGGAGAGCGCCATCGAGAGCGGCAGGAAGTAGAGGTTCGCGACGCAGTGCTCGAACCCGAGCGCCACGAAGGCCGAGACGGGAAGCAGAACGCCGAGCACCTTGTCGGCGACGCTGCGGCCGGCGTAGCCCACCCAGACGCCCAGACACACGAGGAGATTGCAGAGGATCCCCTTCACGAAGATCGTGAACCACCCCGCGGAGAGTTTTCCCGCGGCCACGCCCAACATGCCGTTCGCCATGGTTCCGAGGTCGGCCGTGTGCGCAAAAAAGACGAGCACGACGAGGGTCAGGGCTCCGAGGGCGTTTCCGAGCCACACGCGCACCCAGTTGAGAAGGGTTGCGCCCCAGCTGATGCGGCCTTCCGCCGCACCCGCCGCGATCATGGTGTTGCCCGTGTAGAGTTCCGCGCCCGCAATGAGGACGAGCGAGAGCCCGAGCGAAAAGACGGCGCCCGCACCGAAGCGCTGCACGGCAAAGGAGAGACTTGCGTCCGAAAAGAAAAGGGTGGCGAAGAGGCCCCCCAGTCCGATGTAGAGCCCCGCGAGAAAGGCGAGCGGCAGCTGCCTTCCGAGCGGCAGAGAGGTTTTCACGACGGCCCCCGAGAGGACTTTTTCCAAGACTTCGGCGGTCGTCAGCGCATCGGGACGAGAATTGGTTTCCATGAACGGCTCCTTAAAGTTGTTTCGCGAAAGCGCCGCGCTGCGAAGCTTTCGCGAAACGTCTTCTCCCGAGCGGGATGAGCGGTTTGCGCCGGAGGAGTTCCGGAACCAACGGAGAAACAGTCTAACAAAATCGGCGTGAAGGTCTTTGTTCTTCACGCCGATTTTCTTCGGGTTAGTCCCTAGAAGTCGAACTGATAGAGAAGATTGAGTGCCTGATCGACGCCCGAGGCGGCTTCGAGGTAGAGCCTCGGAAGGACCCGGTAGCGAAGCGTGATCGTCGCGAGCGAATCGAAGAGCCCGACGCCGTACTTCACCTTGAGACCCGGAAGCACATAGGCGCTCACGACCACCTGCGAGCTGTCGCCCGCCCCTTCGGTGTCGATTCCGAAGTCGGTGAGGCCGATGGCGTCCCCCACTTCGGTGAGAAGACCCGACCCCTGACTCAAACCGAGTCCGATCAGGGCCGACGTGATCGCCGAGTTGTCCGTGTCGCCCGAGGGATCGAGCCCCTCGCCGCGGATCAGGTAGCTGAATGCCTCCTGTTCGCTCAGCGCCGGTTCCGAGAAGATCACGGCCTTCGGGCGCTGCACCGTTCCCGTCACGCGCACGCCCGCGACGACGTCGTCGGCCGTGCGTTCGGGATTGCGCACGGCTTCGATCGTGAGAAGCGGATTCGAGATCGGGCCCGAGAAGAGGAATTCGCCCTTCCGCACGATCAGGTCCTGCCCGTAGGCGCGGAACTGTCCGAAGGGAACGGTGATCTGACCGTTCAGCCCGAGCGTGTTCTGCATCTGCTCCACGTGGAGTTTGCCCGTGAGCCGCGCCTTGAGTCCCATGGCGTCGACGCGCACGTCGTCGCCCACGACGATGAAGAGCGCGCTCTCGAGCGGCACGGGCTTTTTGTTGGAATCGGCGGCCTTCCTCCAGGACCCCGGACGGTCGAGACGCACCTCGTCCTCGGACACCGCAACGGCGGACTCGGGGAGCTCCTGCACGGTGATCCGCGCCCAGGGCACCGAAAGGAGCCCTTCGAGCCGGTATTTCTCCGGAAGGGCCTCAAAGCTCACGTAGGTGGAGAGATCAAGCTCCGCCATCGGAGGCACCGTGAGGTGCAGGGTCTTGCTCTTTACCGACACCTTCGCGCGCCAGGCTTCAAGCGTCTCCCATGAGGCGTTCCCTGCGATCTCCACTTCGCCCTTCGGGGTCTTGAGCAGACCTTCGAGCACGGAATCCCGTCCGCCGAAGCGAAGCGTCACGTAACTCGGGAGCATTTCGAAGGGAAGTTTCGTACTGTCGACGCGCGCGTCGCGGATCCCCGTCTCGCCCGTGAGCGTGGGCGCGAGAAGCGTCCCGCCGAAGCGCAGGTCTCCGAAGATGACGCCCTCGGCCTTTTCACCGGCGGAAAGAAGCGGATTCACCATCGCGACCGAGAGGTCTTCCATGCGCAGGATCCCTTCGAGCTTCTTTTCGCCCAGGGGTTCCGTCACCGAAGCGGACCCCGAGAGCTGACCGTTCCCCGCGATGTCGAGAAGCCAGTCGAGCGAAATCCGTTTTTCGCGCAGTTCGCCCGCCACGGTGAAGGCGTCGAACCCGAGGACGAAGTCCTCTTCGGGCATCTGAATCGTGCCCTTGAGGCCCGCGCTCTCCAGCGTGACGCGGCCCTGCGGTACGCCCTTAAAGCCCGCGGGCACCGTAAGATCGGCCGTACCCTTCACGACGCCCTCGAGGAGCGTTCTGCGGGGAAGTTTGTCGCGCAGCCAACCGAGATCGAAGCGCTCGAGAGCAAGCCGTACGGGGAAGGCTTTCTTTCCGCTCAAGTCCACGTCGGCCGTGCGCGCAAGGCACACCTCGGCGCTTTCGTGCCGCCAACAGTGCGCGCCCACGCGCAGGGACTGCGATGCGTTTTGATAGCGAAGCGTCATGCGCTTGGCGAGCTTCACGTCGCCCGCGGGCGTTTGAAAGGCCGCGCTCGCGACGCCCCCTTCCCAGGTCGCGGCGTCGCGAAGGAAGTCGCCCGAGAGCTTCATTTCGCCGCTCACGGGCGTGCCCGCCCAGGAGAGCGTCAGGTCGTGCTTTCGTTCCTTGCCGCGCAGACGGGCGTTCGCTTCGGTGAGCGTCACGCCCGGAATCGTGAGGTGGTCGGCCGTGAGGGTGACGTCCCCCATCATTTCCTTCCCCTGCGCGATCCCGCCTTTGAGGCGCAGGCTCTTCAAGGCGTAGTCGGCGAACGACAGGTTCGACGCGCGGATGTCGACGTCAAGAATCGGGAAGGTCGGACGTCCCTTGAGATGGAAGTGTCCTTCGGCGCGGCCGGTCGCCCCGGGAATCGCCCGGCTGAAGTCGGGCGCGTTGATCGTCGACTCGATGTTGAAGCGCTGCTTGCCGTCGGCGACCTTCACTTCGCCGTGCAGGTGCACGGTGTTGATCCCGAGCTGCAGATCAAGCCCGGGCGAGAGGAAACTGCCGTCGCTCGTCATGCCGAAAGAGCCCTTGAGTCCCAAAGGCGCCTTCTGAATCGTCCCCTGGAGGTCGACGCCCGTGAGCGAGGCGGCCCACTCGCTCCCCTTCACGATGCCCTTTGTCTGCATGTCGCCCGAAAGCCGGATCGGCGCCTTGGGGAAGATGAGCGTGCCCGTGTCGAGGCCGTCGATCTTTAGGTCCGTATGCCAGCGCACGGCGTCGCGCCAGTCGACGTCGCCCGAAAAGACGGCCGTCCCGCGGTCGGTAGCGAGCGTGAGCGCGGTCAGGGACGCCGCCACTTCCGAGCCCTTTCCTTCGAGCGTGAGATCGCCCTCGGTGATTTGATCGACTTTGAGGTGCGTGCGGGCCTTGAGCGTGTAGTCGACGGCCGCGCCGGCGAGTTCGACGTCGACGTTCGAGAGCGTGAGCACGTCCTGCGAGAAGCCGGGGCTTCGGATGGTCAGCGACAACGGGAGTCCCCCCTTGGCGGGCGAGGCTTCACCCGTCACGTGGAGTTTGATCGGCGCGGGAATCGCCGCGTCGATTTCGGTCTCGAGCCGCATCGTTTCGAGCAACCCGCCCGCAAGACGCGCCTTCACGACGGCCGACTGCGGCGTTTCGGGCGTTCCGAAGGCGGCGCGGGCGTTCAACGTCAAATCGCTCGTCCAGGCGCCCGTGAGCGCCACGTTCCCCGTAAGAGACCCCTCGGCCTTCGCGCCCGAGGCTTCGCCTTTTACGTCGAAGCGCGAGACCGTGAGGACGTTTTCCTGCCAGGAGGCTTTCGCATGCAGGGTTTCAAGGCGATTGCCCATCGCCTCGACGTCGGCGACCGTGAGGTCTTCGAGCGCGATATCGACCGGGAGGCGCACTTCGGGAAGGGCCGGCAACAGAGGTTTCGAGAACAACGCCGTGAGGCGTTCGCCCAGGGGTTGGGCGGGTTCTTCGGCGGGCGTTGGAGTTGTCTTGTCGGAAGCGGTGTCCGGCGACGCCGCGGCGGGCGCATCGGCTTTTTCGGGAGCGGCGGCATTCGTTTCGTTGGCCGAGGTCGAAGCCGCGTTTTCCGGCACCGGCGCACCGACCGTTTCCTTTCCGTCGGAAACGGCGACGGTCACGACGGGCGTCGGTTCTTCGGCCTGAGCGGCAGGCTTATCGGCCTCCGGCGCGGAATTCGACGTTTCGTTCTTGGCTTCGGGCGTCGAGACGCGAACGCCCGTGAGCGCCGCGTTAGCGATCGTCACGCCGCGCTCGAACCACCGGCCCGAGACCTGGAAGTCGCGAAGCGTGACGAGCGTTCCGTCTGCATCGACAGAAATGTCCTCGAGTGCGAGGTTTTGGAGGAAAAACGGTATGGGCGCGCGAAGTTCAGTGAGCGGCGTCGAGGGCTCCGCGGGCGTGTCGGCCGAAGGCGGAAGCTCCTTCGTGCGCACCACGACTTCCGCGCCCGTGAGGCGTACGTCGTCCACAACGATGCGGTTCGAGAAGACGGCGCGGCCCGCCACGTCGTAGGAAAAGCGGTCGGCCTTGAATCGGATCCCGGGCGCTTCGTACCGAACGTCCGAGAGCCGCAGGTGCAGAAGCGACCCCGAGACGTCGCCCACCTTGAGCCCGTCGACCGCCCACTCGGCGCCGCTTGAGAGAACGCGAAGCCCTGTGGACGTGCCGAGCAAAAAGGAGATCCAGGCGACCGTCGCGAAGACGAGGGCGCCCGCTCCCATGCCGATCAACTGATAACGCTTCCACTTCATAGTTCGGGCCCGAGTCCGATGTAAAACTGCCAACCCTTTTCTTCCCGGTCACTCACCGGTCGGGCGATGTCGAATTTGATGGGGCCCAAGGGCGACGCCCAGCGCACGCCGACGCCCGCCCCGATCTTGAAGTCGCGGCTGTTGAAGTCGTTCACGGCTTCGCCCGCGTCGACGAAGACGGCGCCCCACCATTTCCCCGTCACGTTGTACTGGTATTCGATGCTTCCCACCGCCAGGCGCGAAGCGCCCGTGAGTTCTCCCTCGTCGTTTTCGGGAGAAATCGACTTGTAGTCGTAGCCGCGCACGCTTCGGTCGCCGCCCGCGAAGAAGCGCAGGTCCGGCGGCACCTGATCAAATTGACTCGTCTCGATCCACCCGAAGTGGGAGCGAAGCACGAAGCGGTGTTTCTTGGCGAAGGTACGGATCATCGCGACCTGCGCCTGCAGGACGGCGAAGTCGACGTCCGACGCCCACCATTCGCTCGAGACGTCGAGGCTGTAGCGCTGCGAATCGCCCCAGGTCGGCATCATGCCGCCCTTCGTGCGGGTGCGCGAGATCGAGACGCCCGGCGTGATGAGCATCGTCGTGTTGGTGACGTCGGCCTGAGTGAACTTGTCGAGCGACCAGCGCAGATTCACGGTGCGCTGCCAACCGTCCTCGTAGTCCCAGTTGCGGCTTGCCGACAACATGGTCGAGTCGGATTTCGTGTCGTTCAGGTCTTCGTGCTTGTAGCCGCCCTGAAAGAGCCAGTACTGCTCGAGTGCGTTTTCGGCAAGCGGCAGCTTGTAGCCGAAGCCCAACTCCTGTTCCTTGCTCGAAAGGTCCAAGACGCCCGTCAGACTGTGTCCGCGGCTGTTGAGCCAGGGCTTGCGCCAGGTCGTCTTGAAGGTCGGTCCCACGTCGGTGCTGAAGCCCGCGCCCACTTCGACGGAGTTTGCACTCTTGGGCGTGAGATTCCCCGCCATCGGAAGGACCTTCGATTCGCGCCCCTCCTCCATCTGCGGCACGACCACCACCGAATTGAACCAACCCGTCTCGGAGAGACGGCTGTTGAGTTCGGCGACGCGGTTGGAGTTGTAGTAGGCCCCCTCCTTGTAGGGAACGAGGTTCTGCAGAATGTCGTCGTCGATCTGTGAGCCCTTGAAGGTCGTCTTCCCGAAGCGGTAGCGCTCGCCCGAATCATATTCGAGCCACCAGTAGGCTTCGCGCTTCTCGGCGTCGACGCCCAAGACCTTTCGCTTGAAGCCGCCGTCGAAGTAGCCCTTTCGCACGGCCACGGCCTCGATGCGGGATTTGAAGTCTTCGTATTCGCCGTGGTTGAGCACGGTTCCCTTCTTGGGGAGTCGCCTCTTGAGGCGCTCGAAGGCGCGGTCGTCTGCGGCGCCCCCGCGGAAGGTGACGCTCGTTTCCGACACGACGACGGGTTCGCCCGGGTCGACCGTCACATGGAGAAGATCGGTTTCCTCGCCCTTGGCATTCTTTTCCCATTCGTAACGGATTTCGGGGCGGTAGTGGCCAAGCGCGCGAAGGCCCGTGCGGATGGCGCGGTGAAGCTGGGCGCGAAAAGCCTGCCGCTCTTCGGGGACGCTCCCCGCGAGCAGGGTTTTGACCTGTACGTCGACGTTTTGCGCCAAGTTGCCTTCAAGCCCCTTGACGTCGACGCGATACGCGGCCGCCTGCACGCCCGCGTCGCAGGCGAGCAGAAGAAGACCGACGACGGCCGCCCCGCCTCTGCAAAAACCCAAATCGCACCTCCACGCTTTCGACTCGGGATCTTCTCCCGATGCCCTTTCGAAAAAACTCTTCGCCTCATTGTAGCGGGATGACCGTGAATGAAATGTGGTTTTGGGTTTAAAGATGTCTCCGTGTTATCACCTCAAACGTCTATACCATCGACGGCAACGTGAGCGGCATACATCGAATTTCACTTTCTTTGTGTTCGAAATTGTCGTGTCAGGCTCGACCACCTCACTTCGGAATCAACACAAGGAATCTTAATTTTAGTAAGATATAGTTTACTAAATCACAGTTTAGTAAATATAGCCTTAGCAACCATATTCCCTCTCTTGTTCTATGTAAGAAGCGAATCGCCATGCAATTTATCGGTCGCCGAAACGAACTCCGCGCTCTCGAGCGCCATTTTCAGTCGCAACGCTTCGAATTTCTTGTCGTATACGGTCGTCGCCGCGTCGGAAAAAGTACACTGCTACGCCGTTTTATCGAGAATAAGAAGGCCGTGTACTTCATGAGTCTCGAGACCGACAATGCCGTCAACATTAGGAATTTGAGCCGTGCCATCCAGTTTGGTCTGAGCGAACCCGAGGGAGCTGTCTTTCCCGACTACCAAACGGCTTTCGAATATCTTTTCGAACGAAGTCACGACGAGCGAATTGTGGTCATTTTTGACGAGTACCCCTTCGCCGCCCGAGCAGACCGCAGTCTCGCCTCCGTTCTGCAGCGCTTGATCGATCTTCATCACGATCGCTCGAAGATGATGCTCATTCTCTGCGGTTCCTCCATCTCATACATGGAGGAAGAGGTACTTGCCTATCGGTCACCTCTCTACGGTCGCCGGACAGGACAATTACGGGTAGAACCCTTCGATTTTTTCGACGCCCGTCAACTTCTACCGCATCGAACACCGGAAGAATCAGCTCTTCTCTATGGTGCCGTAGGGGGAACGCCGCTCTATTTACAGCAGGTTGGAGAAAGTGGAAGCATCGACGAAGTTCTGAAGAATACTTGGCTCTCGAGTTCGTCCTTTTTCTCGGAAGAGCCCATTACTTTCCTGCGGCAGGAAACGCGTACGCCAGAAACTTATTTCTCTGCCATTCAGGCGATTGCCGATGGCGCATCGCGTCTCAACGAAATCGCAACCCGTCTTCAAAAAGAAAGTGCTGCCACGGTGGGGGTCCTCCGCACCCTGATGTTACTCGGCATTGTTGCGCGAGAAACACCATACGGAGAGAAGCAATCACGCCGTTCGCTTTACCGTATTGCCGACAACATGTTCCGATTCTGGTTTACATTCGTCGCCCCCAACAGCTCGATTCTGGCGCGAGGTGACACGGAAGACGTGGTATTACAACGAATCGCACCGCAATTTTCCATGTACATGGGGCCGATCTTCGAAGAGATCTGCCGCGAATACCTGTTGCGAGAACTCGCTTGCGGCCGCACCCCCGTGTTCTTTACGAGTCTCGGCCGTTGGTGGGGTACCAACCCGGAAACGAAGCGGGAAGAAGAAATCGATCTGATGGGAGAGGAAAACAAACAGAAAGCACTCTTTGCTGAGTGTAAGTGGACGAATGCTAGGGTGGACGTCGGCGTTCTTGAGACACTTGAAAATCGATCGCGTCGCCTTTTCCGCCACAGTGAGCGGTACCTTTACCTCTTTTCGCGCTCGGGCTTCACCGATGCCTGCCGCCGGCGTGCGGCGGAACTCTCCAACGTGAAGCTCGTGACCTTTGCCGAGATGGTCGAAGAAATCCCGTTCACGGATTGAAGATTCGGAAAAACGAACGGGCTCCCTCGTCAAAAGGGAACCCGTTGCAAAAGCCCTCCGCGCCCCGTTCTAACGAAGAACGGCGCGGAGATTTCGTTTCTGCGCTCAGCGGGACTTGAAGAGCGAGAGGTCGTCGGACCACTGGCCGACGAGTTCGCCGTCCAAAGTGAAGAGCTTGATCTTCATCGTGTAGTCGACGAGCTTCTGCCCGTCGGGCGCGCGCGTCACGATGTCAGTGATTTCCGACTGCATGATGTAGTCGAAGCTCGTGGCCGAGCCGTCGAGCACGCGCACGGCGCCCGAATTCAGCAGCACTTCCTGAATGCGGTCCTGAATGTCCTGCACGCGCAGGTTTTCGTCATGCGTGTTCTGGCGCAGGTTCCCCACGACGATGCGCGGCGGCTTCTTGGCCTTGGAAATGACCGGCGTCGAGAGCATCTTGTTCGTCAGGTTTTCCGCAAACGCGATGATGTCGGAGAGCGACACCTTGGTGTCGAGCTTGATGCGTTCGGACGAATCGACGATCGAAACGGAGCGCATGTGACCGGTCAGAACCGGCATGCCCATGCCACCCGTCGAGCCCGTCGTGGCGCAGCCGCTCAGAAGCGCGGCCGAAAGCACGGCGCTCATCAAAAGAAAATGTTTTTTCATGGGACTGTTTCCTGTTACTGATTGGCGCCGTTGAGGAGCTGCTGGTTGTACTGCTGCTGCATCCGCATCGTTTCCACCGGATCGGGTTCGGCGGAGTAGTACTGCGTGACGTTGGGCACGCGGACCGTAACGGCCGCGCTCTTGGCGTCGACGCTCTTGCCGATGCTCGAAACGGCCTTTTCGGTGTTCCCCGTCAGGGTCGCCTGAAGCCAGCCGTTCGAAACGAGAAGCGGCGCACCGTCAGCGTCGCGCCATTCGATCTGATATTCGATCGGAAGGCGCTGGCTCGAGAGGTTGTGAATCCGGAAGGTGAGCTTCGGAAGACGCGCGCTCGTGTTGATGCGGGCGTCCTTCACTTCGACCATCCGCGCGACGAGCTCGTTGTCGTAGTGCACGGTGACGCCCGGCGCGATTTCGGCGGAGAGCACCGGAACGGGTTCGGGCGTCCCGGGCTGGCTCACCGGCTGCTGCGCGCAGCCGGCCAGAACGAGAGCCGATGCGGCGGCGATCAGAGAGAGTTTTTTCATGATGTCTTTCCCTTGAAACCCTCCTGCCGAAGCATATCCTCGGCAGGGTTTCCGTGGCAGGGAGTTCGGGAGGAACCGACGTTCCTCCCCTTTCCCGCGCTACGGTTGTGAAATCACTTCACCCACGAGAATTCGTTGGCGAAGGTCTGAAGATGCGTGCCGTAGTTGACGGCGTAAACGACCGTCGGACCCTTTTCGGCGATCTTCACCGTGTTCTTGGCGAGCACCTTGCCGCTCTTGTCGACGGTCGAAATGTCGATCGTCTTGAGGTTGGCGGGCACGACCAAACGGCTCACGAGCACCTGGTTCGGAAGCGAAAGCCACGAACGGGTGTCGGGATGCTGAACGGCCGACGTAAGCGCGTCGCCGAGAATGCCGAGCTTGTCGTTGGCCATGCCGGAACGAAGGAGCGCCATGGCCGTGTCAAAGACGCGCCAGGGCATGCGGTCCTGTTCGTCGCGAAGGATGATGGATTCCATCTTCGTGAGGCTCGACATGCGCGTCGTCTTGCCGCCGGCATTCACCTTGGCGCCGACCACGGGCGTGTCAACGGGGGTGGCGTTCGCATAGTTGAGCGTGGCCTGATACTTGCCCACGCGGAAGGACTTGGAGGATTCCTTCTGGTACGGAGCGAAGCCGTCCGAGAGGATCACCTGAACGAGCTTCTGATTCTTGCGAAGCCCCTTCATGACGTCCTTCTTGGCGACGACGGCGGCCTTGCAGTCCTTGTTGTTTTCCACGACCTTTTCGTAGGAAATGCGGGCGTTGTCGCGAAGGCTGCGGTCTTCGAGGCTGTCGAATTCCTGAAGAAGCGCGTTCATGTAGTCGCCGAACGGGTTGACGTAGGCCGAGGTCACGAGGCCGGCCTTCTTCTTGGTGTCGGCGGAGCGGTCGTCGACGTCGATGGCGCCGATGATCTCGGGAAGCGCGGCGAGCGCGTCGAGAGCCCCGACGGCCGTCTGCGCGGCGTTGCCCGCGGCTTCGGTCGAGCTCTTGGCGTCACTGCCGCCGAACATGCCGCCGAAAGCCCCGGCGAGACCCGCAAGGCCGTCCTTCGCCTGCTGCTGCGAAGCCGTCTGCTGCGCCTGGGCCTTCTTCTGAGCCTCGGCCTTGGCCTTCGCCTCGGCTTCAGCCTTGGCCTTGGCGGCGGCCTGCTTCTTGGCGGCTTCCTTCTGGGCGTTTTCGTCAAAGAGTTCGGGGTGTTCTTCCTCGAACTTCGCCTTTTCCTGCTGGAACTTTTCCCATTCCTCCTGCTGCAGGTCGATCGCGCGACGCGTCACGTTGTAGGCCTTGCGGTCGCCCTTGAGCATGTAGCAAAGGGCCTTGTAGTTGAGGAGCATCACCTTTTCGTAGCTGCGGACTTCGTAGTCGGCGAGTTCCTTGGCGCCCGTCACCGAGGCGAGAAGGGACTTCGAAGCGCCCGCGGCCTGATCCGTAACGCCCGTCTGGTCTTCGGCGAGGTTGAGCTTTTCTTCCGCGGCGTCAAAGAAGAAGAGCGCACGGTCGACGTCCCCGGTGTTGAGGGCGAGAAGACCGCGTTCCATGATGGAGAGTTCGCTCGCGGACGTGAGGAGCTTTTCGTAGGCCTCTTCCTTCGTCAGTTCCTTGCCTTCCTTGTCCTTGCCGTTTTCAAGCACCTTGGCCTTGAGTTCGTCGAACTTGCCGGCAAAGAGCATGTCGCGCGCCGGCTGATAGGCTTCGGCGTAGGTCTTGACGGCTTCGTTTTCGGCAAGACCGAGGGAGTCGCTGCGGGTCGTCGCGCAACCCGCAAGAGCGGCCGAGACGGCTACGGCGAGAAGCAGCTTTTGAACGTTTTTCATTTTGGATTGGTCCTTTCTAGGGTTGAGTGAAAGAGTTTTGGTCCGGATCAGAAGACGTCGAGACTCGACTCGACGCTTCCGCGGCGGTTGCTGTTTTGGAATTCACGGGTCGGTTCCTGCGCGGCTTCTTCGGCCTGCGGTTCTTCCTGCGGTCCCTCGAGGATCTCGCGGGCGCGCTCGATGCCGGAGAAGCGGTAGGCCTTGACGACGCCGACGAGCGTGTGGCCGTCGGGCGTGTCGTACGTCCATTCGTGAACGGTTTCGAGGCCCGTGAGGTGCGCCTGCGCACGCGCGACGCTTTGCGAGCTCACGCGGTCCGTGATGATGCGTTCCGTCTTTTGAACGCCCGCGTCGCCGGTTTGGGCGTCACGTTCCATGAAGCCTTCCTTGGAGTCGCCGCGTTCGGTCGTCCGTTCCGTGTTGAAGGAAAGGTTCATGAAGCGGGCGATCTGGGCGGTCGCTTCAGAATCGGCCTGCAGGAAGGCGCTTTCCACCGCATCGGCGGCGAAGTCTTCGTCACCGCCCTTGTAGGAGGAACTCCACAGACCGAAGGAAACGATCACGGGACCCTGATTGTCGATCATGATGCGCGGACCGTAGAGGTCGGCGAGTTTCGACGGATCGTTGAGCGGCAGCAACTGATCGAGCGGCTGACCGACCGCCTGAATCATCGGCTTTTCCCCGCGGGCGAGCGACGCGGCCACCGCCTCCATCTTGGGCGAATACGCAAGAAGCACGGCCACGGCCGCGCGACCGTTGTCGGTTTCCGACACGAAGTTCTGCGCGATGTTGATGCCGCCCAAGGCGAGCGACGCGCGCGTCGTGGTCATGTCGGAGATGGCCTTCTTGAGGAAGGTCTTCTTTTCGACGGGCGTCATGCTCTGGATGCGGCTTTCGCTCGTGCCGAGCTTGCGAAGGGCGTTGTCGATCTGCGCTTCGGCAAGGGCCGTCCCCTTGTCGAGAAGGACGTCGAGCTTGGTCTTCGTCGGATCGACCGTGAAGCGCTTCGCATCCGTACTGTTGTCCGTGAAGAGCTCGCGGCTCACTTCGTTTTCCACCTGCAGGTCGAGGAACTCGGCGAACTTACGCAGGGCCTCCATGTAGGCCGTTTCATAGGCCATCGCGAGGGACTTGCCGTAGTCGGGGCTCGCGCGGTTGACGTTGACGTCGGCCACCCCGTCAAAATAAGTCTTTCCCTTGTTTTCCTTTCCGATGCTGATGCCCTTCGAGCGGAGGTAGTCGCGCACCTGCTGACGCACGGCGGAGGCGGCGGGAAGGCTCTTCTGAACGGGCGGATGCTGGTCGGCGGCGGGGAACTGATTGACGTCCTTCACCGTTTCGACGGTGACGACCGCAACCGGCGCGGCGGAAGCCACCGTAACGGGCTGCGCGGCCGCGGGAACGTTCGTCACGACCGTTTCGGGAGCGGCCCAGGCGGTCGCGGCGAAGGCGAGAAGACAGGCCGCGGTCAGGGCTTTGCGTTGCTTTTTCATTTGTTGAATCCAGTAAAAGAGAAAACTTTCGGTTTACCAGTTGGGCGTCATGGTCTTGCGGACCTTGCGGGCGCCGCGCGAACCCGACTCCTCGGGGAGGGCGCGCAGCACGTATTCCTTGGGCCCCATGCCGGTCAGATCCACTCGGCAGTCCACGACCTCGGCGTAGGAGATCTTGGGGCTCACCGACACGATGCGGACCTTCCCGACGGGGATTTCCTCGCGGGCCATGGGCTCGTGCGTGTACGGATCGGTCTGCACCTTGCCGTAGCGGTTGAGCTGATAGACGCGGCCCACCTTCATGGAACTGCCGCCCTGCGCGAGCGAAATGCGGCCGTTGTTGTAGTCGAGCGCCACGATCGGGTAGATGATGTCGGTGATCTTTTCGCCGATTTCCTCGCCGATCTGCCGCGCCACGTCCACGTCCTTCGAGGGATAGGCCTTCTTGATCGTGCCCGAGGCGAGCACCTGTCCGGTCGCGGCTTCGAGAACGCGCCAGGAAATGGTCGCGTTCGTTTCCGACTTCGTGATCTTTTCCTTCGTGTAGGGAACGATCACGGTCGATTCCTTCGAATCGAAGGAGAGAATGTCGCCCACGACGAGGTAGTCCGTTCCGGAGCTGTTGCCGATGCGCGCGCGTTCGTCGCGGCCGACGTCGGGCAGAAGAAGACGCAGGAATTCGACGAGACGCTCTCCGTCGTAGGTGCGGTCCACGACAGAGAAGTGACGCGTGCTCGTCACGTAGTCCACGGCGCCGAGCGAAAGACGCTGCGCCACGGCTTCGTAGCGCTTCGCCTGAGCGGGCGACTGTTCCTCCGGCATGCGGAAGGGCACGAAAGCGATGCGGCGGCGGTTGTTCGACGCGTCGCTTTCGTACACCGAAACGTCGGCGGAAATCTTCACCTGCCAGCGGCCCTGGGCGTCCTCTTTGGCGTCGAGCACTTCATAGCTCTTGACGGACCCGTTCGTTTCGGTCGCCGTGGCGTCGAACCCCGACTCATGACTCGTGTCCATGCCGAGGCTTTTGCCCGCGACCGCCACCTTGGAGGAAGTCGCCGCGCGGGCCGTCGCCTGAACGTTCGCGACCGAAAGCCCGCGGACCTTGGCGACCGCCTCCACAAGAGCCGCGTTCAAGGCTTCGCGGCGGTCGGGACCGAAGCCCGAGGCGTTGACGGTCTTCGTCGTGATGCCCGCCGCCGCGACGGAAAGCGACAAGACGGACAGAAACGACGCAACCCCGATTTTCACAGCGGAAAACTGCATGATCATCCCCTTCGGACGGACATCACTTGACGGGACGGCGAAGGATGCAGCCCGGCTGCACGAGAGCCGTGTCGCCCTTCGTCATTTCGACGATCGTGAACTTCGGATTGACGCGCGTCACCTTGGCCGTGCCGATCTCTTCCTCTTCGGAACCGAGGTTTTCGCCCGTCACCGGATCGATCAGATCTTCGCCCGGGAGGAAGACGATGAAGGTGTCGCCCACCTTCATGCCGCCGTCGTTGCCGCGGTTGACGTAGAGACGCTTGCCCTTGGCCTGGATGACCATGATCGGAAAGATCGTGTCGGTGAGCTGATCGACGAAGGAGCCGACCGCACGGTCAAGCGCCTTGTTGAGAATCGTGCGGCTCGCGGAACCGACGGAGTTGGCCACCACCGTGGGAGAAGAAGCATTGCCCTTGACGTTGAAGGCGCCCGTGATCTTGCCCGTCGTCGTGTCGACGATCGTCACGCCGAGCTCGATCGAGGCGTAGTCGCTCACGCGGTACTTGTTGTCGATGTTCGGGACCTTCTTGGCGGAACGACCGAAGGAGAAGTTCTGCACCTCCACCTGAACGAGGGACTGCGCGTTCGAGAGCTGGCCTTCCTGCGCGGCGTCGCCCGCGGCAAGGCCCGACTTGGCGAACTGCTGCTCGGCGCGGATGGCGTTGAGCGTGGCCGTGTTGCGGGAAACCACGTCGAACTTGCGGGAGTTGCGAACGCCCGCCTCCATGTCGGAGCGAAGACTCGACTGGCTTGTTAGGGGACGTCAACAATGAAACGATCGGTCATGCGAATCTGAAAAATCGCT
>OOAH01000069.1_pt1 | contig 124845 bp, 128 predicted proteins | sample 1671801 | NCBI WGS metagenome assembly OOAH01 (sample SAMN06348194, study PRJEB24527) | human gut metagenome | biome: human gut; feature: ankylosing spondylitis patient; material: feces | host: Homo sapiens | place: China | collected 2015-10 | reverse complement strand
TCTGCTGGTGTACAAACGTATCCATTTCTATTCCATCTGTACAATATCCGCATTCTTCCAGAACCTTTCGGATCACATCAAATACTGGCGGCTCATATCCGCTGCTGATTTCTCCTGCTACAAACACATTTCCTCTTGTGGCAAGGACTTCACATGCCACTCTCGAAGATGGATCATAACGCAGACATTCATCTAAGATTGCATCTGCTATCTGGTCGCATACTTTATCCGGGTGTCCTTCTGTTACTGATTCTGCTGTATAAAAACGTCTCATCTTTTTTCTCTCCTTATCTACAGACAGGGCAGGAGCTGCTCTATGCACATCTCCTGCCCTGTCAGATTGGTTTATCCTGTAATTCTTATTTTATTTTTCTTCTGCTTCTTCTTTGTTTTCTGTCATTTTTGACTTTTTTCTGCGGTATACAGTCACTCCTGCAGCTGTTCCGGCAGATGCCAGACCAAGCAAAATAAATGCCCATACTTTCTGGTTGTCACCTGTTTTTGGTGCATTTGTTTTTTCTGTTGTTTTCTCCGATGTTCTGGCATCTTTCATTTCTACTTTCTGGACTTCCATTGTATCTTTCAATGTGAATGTAACAGCTTCCGCAATCTCGTAACCATCCGGTGCTGTGATCTCACGCAGAGTAAGTTCTTCATTGACTGGGAGCTTTGCAACGGAATGTGGCTTTCCGTCCGTAATCCACTCTTCCACAACAGTTCCGTCTTTGCGGATGATCTGAAGCTTTGCCCCTTCCAGTTCTTTTCCGGTTGTAAGATCTGTTTTTGAAATTTCCACTTTGGAATATTCATCCTTCATCTCAACCTTTGTCACACTGCCATCTTCTTTGACTTCAAACGTCACATCGCTGGCAGACACATAACCATCTTCATAAGGAGCCAGTTCCTCATGTAAGGTATAACTTCCTTCCGGCAGTCCGTAAATGACATGTTCTTCCTTCGTACTGATCCACTCTTCCACAACAGTTCCGTCTTTATCAATGACCTGCAGTTTTGCTCCTTCCAGCTCATTTCCTGTTGTTGCATCTGTTTTGGTAATACGTGTTTCTGTCGGCTGATTCTCAACTTCTTTGTTCAGTTCAATCTTTGCAAGATTCTGATTTTCATATGTTGCGTCTACATTCCATACTTCCTCATTTGGAAGATATCCGGCTTTTCTGACTTCCTCTTTGACATAGTATTTTCCATGTGGAAGATCGCTGTCGAAAGTAAGTGTTCCCTTTGCATCCGTTGCTTTCTTTTCCAGCAAGGTATCTTTCTCTACGAGAACCTCTCCCTGATTAGAAAGAATATCTTCCGCAGCATACAGTCCAAAAATAACACCTTCCAGTTTTTCGCCTGTGACAGAATCCTTCTTTTCTACCGATACGGAAACTTTCTGTCTTTCATTTTTATAGGTAACGCCTTCATAAACAACTGCCTGTGTATCATCCTCTGCTGTCAGGGTAATTTCTTTCTGTTCTGTATTCAGAACAAAATTCTCTCCTGCTACAACCTCTTTCAGATAATACGTTCCCAGTGGCAGATTGTTGATAACTGCTGTTCCATTTTCATCTGTAGTCAGTTTGGCTACCAGGTCATCTTTCTCATAACGGACAACTGGATTTCCTTCTTCATCCTTTGCTCCGTCCGGTGAATAGATGGTATCTTTGGCATATACCTCGAATTCAGCACCTTCTACTCCGGTTTCTTCATATTTAAAGCCTTTATAAATACCTGTTTCTTCTTTACCAGATACAGCATTTCTTACTTTGGAAACCAGTGCTTTTACTTTTGCCAGAACAGAATCTCCTGTTACTTCGGTAAGCTGTTCTCCCTTTTTCGTCAGAAGCAGGCTTCCTACCTGTTCATCGTTTTTCTGTTCTACCTCTACAATCGCTGCTCCTGTATCTGGATCAATCTGATGTGCAGTGTTTGAGGATACTGTAATTACAATACCGCTCTGTGGATTTTCTTTATATGTTCCTTTTGTAGTCTGCTCTAATGGTGAAATAATCGTTGTTCCATCATACAGGGACTCTTCACTTCCCTGTCTTACAAATCCTTCCGGTGCTTTTACTTCTTCGATTCGGTAGGTAGAACACTTCAGTTCCTGCGGTGTGATCAGATATCCTTCCTCATTTGTTTTGAATACACTGATCTTTTCTTTCTTCGGATACTGAACAACCTGTTCCACATATTTCTTATTTGTCACATCGTAAATCTTATAAGAGGCTCCGGCCTTTAAAACCGTATTTCCAGTCTGTGCATCCTTCTTTACGATTTTCAACAAAAATTCAAACGGACGGTCATCAAATACTCGCCACTGCATTGGTTCTCTGCTGTCATTTTCCACATTTACAACAAATGGATCAATGGTTTTCAGATTCTCCGGGGTAGTGCTTTCCACTACAACATAACTTCCATACGGCAGTTCCGGGCTGACTGCATATCCTTTGGTATCAGTGATCAGTTCCGGTACTGGTACGGCGGTTCCGTTCTCATAAGTAACTGCAACCTGCTCTTTGCTGAAGTCATAATTCTTGAAATCACTTGCTGTATAGCTTTCTCCATTGGACGGTTTCAGTTTCCCATTTTTCACCTGTGTCAGGTCGCTGATCAGATATACCTTAAATCCTGCTCCTGCAACCAGGTCTGTTTCTGTCTGCTCTCCATCTTCACTGACTTTGATTAACTGGAATGCCTGTTTCTTTACCTGCTCTTTTACCGTAAGGTCTCTTGTCACTTCTGCAACATCCTGACCTTCATAAGTTACGGATACTTCATATTTTGTAGTATCCAGTGTATATCCTTCCGGTGGAGTGATTTCTTTTACATACATTTCTCCAAGGTATAATTCTGAAAACTCCAGTGTTCCATCATCTCCGATGACTCCCTGCGCGATTAGGCTGTCCTGTTTATACAGAACTCCTGTTGTTCCATCCGGATGCACGATGTCCTCTTTGGCATACAGACCATACACCGCACCACGAAGAGCACTGTCCCCCTGTGCTTTAAATGCAAGTGTTTCTTTATCAATCTTTGCGATTTTCACCTTTCCGGTGACTCTCTCATCTGTTGCAGTTACAGACAATGTCTTTCCGGCTGCAACATCTACTTTATATACTTCTGTATTCAGTTTGTACCCTGTCGGAGCAGTAACCTCTTTTACATATACAGTTTTAAGTGCGGAATCAAAATAATCGCTGACTGCTTTTCCGTCTGTTCCGGTTGCTGACATTGTCATAAGCAGGTTTTCACACTTCTTATCAGTATAAATACCATAAACTGCCCCAGACAGCGGATTCTGTGTATTGACATCTTTTTTCATAAGTTCAATGCGTGTCATATTCAGCCACTGTACACTGAAACTTACTGGAGCTGCTGTTTCGCTTTCAAATACACCAATATCCTGCTGAGAATTTCCAGTTGTCAGCACCAGCGTTCTCCATGTCTTTCCGACAGAACCATATAAGTTGCCGGAAGCATAACTGCCTGTCAGTAATAAATCTGCGGACAGATAGAATGTATCTCCACCATAAATCTGGATTTTTCCATTTGTAACACTTGTTCCTTTGGAAAGATTATGTGCAGTCACATTTTCTGGTACATTCAGTGTCACATAGTTTCTGTGATCTCCAGACAATGTGATATTCGGTGTTTTCTGGATATTTCCATCCCGTACTGCATTCAGCTTTGTGCTTGAAAGTCTCAGTTCACCTTTTGGCGGTTCTTCCTGTCCGAACAGATAATTGATATATGCGATAACCCCTGCATTTACAAGGTCATTATAATTACATCCGGTAAATCCGGCTTCTCCTGCATAAGCGTAGCTGGCTGCAATGTGTGTATAAACATACTTTTCATCTTCTGTTTTTCCAGACAGATAACTTCCTGTCAGATCTCCTGCCCCGCCATAACCATAATAAAGGACTTTCTGCAGATTTTTATTGCTGTCCAGTACCTGCGCTACATAACTTCCACTCGGTGGGGATGCTTTCTGTGACTGAAGGCAGTATGCAATCTTTCCATTGACTGTGAACAGGCAAGTAAGATAATTTCCAATATAACTTGGATAATAAATGGTTCGCCCCTTTGTCAATGTAACTGTTGAACCGCTACTTGTAACTCTTTCAGCCGCAGACAATACCATCACATTTCCCTCTTCGATGTCCTCTTTCAGTTCTTTGACTGCCTGTGCAGATGCATCTTCTTCGGATGTTTCAATTTCTACATCTGTGTAGTTCTGCACAGGCGATTCCGAATCATCTTCAGATTCTGTATCTGACTTCTGTTTCTCTCCACCATTTTCTTCGGAATGTGCCTGTCCTTCGGTATCCGTCAGAGTCACTTTCCGGGTGATGGTATAGCTGTCACTCTTATCTTTTGGAATGACCATATAAGTGGCAATATATGTTCCTGCTTTGTCTGAATGATACGCTCCACCATTCTCATCTTTGATACTTACAAACGTAACATCTTCTTTTTCTGCATCATAATGGATTCCTTCCATACTGGTTTCCACTGCAAATGTTTCATCCGAAACCGCTTTTGTGATATCATCTGCTGTAACTGATGTATCTTTCTGGTTTGTTACCGCCTGTTCAGATGCCTGTACTTCCGTCTGCTGTTCCGAGCCTGTCTGTTCGGCCGCAAACGCATTCGCACTGCTTAAAGTACTGATGCCCATCAGGACAGCCAGTCCAAAAGCAGCGATTCTGGTCTTTAATTTTCTAACCTTCATGTGCTTTTCCTTCCTATTATAAATAGATTTTTTCAGTAAAATACCGCAGAAGATGTTTCCTCTGCGGTACGTTTTATCTTACATATCGATTTTTTTTTTTACTTCCTGTCTGGTACGTTTTACCGCTTCCATGACAGGCTCCGTTGGAATCTGGTTATCCTTACATCCTTCCAGAATTCCATCCAGATAAAATTTCGATGGCTTTGCCGGAACATCTTTGTGCGGAGCGTTCATCATATATACAAACACTTCTTTCTCCACACCATCCTGATTTTTTACACGAATTGATTCTTTCCCATAAAAACTTGGAAATCCTTCATAAAAATCCAGATTCTTCTCACACGCTTCTGTGATTTTCCATAAGACTCCTTCGACACAGCTTCCTTTTTCCGGCAGTACCGTTGCTACTCCATTGCCCGGAGCCCTTCCTCGAAATGCCAGCCGATAATTTTCAAGCCGGACATTTTCCACAACTTCCGCAGCCGGACACCTGTACTTCATCTGCTCCAGATTCATGTTGCTGCCATAAGCAAAATAATATCTTTCTTCCATTTTTTCACCTCTATCTGACTTCTTCCGTCCTTTGATTTTTCTTCAGACACTCATACGTGCTTTTATCATATCGCCACGCAAGATCACCATCCAGATTTGCCAGCAGATGTTTTCGGACATTTTTATATTCGTCTCCAATTAACCCAAGTCTCAATAAAAATGTACGAAATGTAAATGCCGGGTTTTCTGATATCAGTGTCTTTTTCATCTGTGTCGATCTCTGATTGATCGCCTGTGCGGAAATGGCTAATGCCAGAGTAATATTTGCTCTTACCTTTCCTGCATGAAGGGTACTTTCAAAACAGCGCCATTCCAAAGTTCCCTTGGAAAACACAGCATGAAGATTCAGAGCATAATAACGGGTATGATCATAATGGGTATGACTTCCATCCCTGCCTCCATACCAGACATTTCTTACTCGGTCCATAGTGATTGATCTATTTGGTATTTTTCGGATTTTCTCCAATACCTCCGGTCGCACCCTCTGACAATAACTATTTGCTCTTCTCTCCTGCACTTTCAGTGCTTTGAACAGGATATCTTCCTTTGCATACATAATTGTCAGTGCATTTTTCAGACTCTGCGGTGTATGATTCGATGCATCTACATGAACATGCTGACCACAGGACTCATTGACAAAACCGCCATGCTGTCGCAGACAGCGTACTACTTCCTGTAACTTACCCATTTCATCATAGGATAATTTCGGAGATACCATTTCTGTTGAATATTCTCCACCTGCGTCTACAATTCGACCGTATACTTTTCGTTGTGTATAAATGCTCCCATCAGACATAAATTTCCACTTTTTTCCTTCCAGATCTATCACTGACCAGACTCCATAAGTAGTGCCGTCATAATATGCTTCTGTTCCAAACATTTCAGCAACAACTTCTGCAGCACGTTGTCTGGTAATCCCTGTCATTTCGATTTCTGTGCCAAAGTATTGGTCTTTTATTCCGATCATGCCTAATGGATTCCTTTCTCAGACACTTTCTGTGTGTTAAGTTCGGAGTCTGCCTTTTGTAACAATCTGCCAATTGCCTCGATAACATTGACAGTTACTCCGTTTCCAGCCTGTTTATAAAGCTGTGCGTCAGAAGTGCTGTCTATGATCTTATCAATCTGCCAGTCGTAATAACCCTGCAGTCGCAGACATTCCCTCGGAACTAACCTTCTTATTCTGCCGTGATACAAGATGCCATGACGATCGGTTGCAGTAATTGTAAACATCGGTTCTTCGGGTTCTTTCATACGTCTGCCGTTCTGACGAACATTCTCTTTTGCTGGTGTTAAGACTGCTCTTGCTCCATCCTCTGCTAATACACCAGAACATTCTCCTTTGTATTTGTGGACACCGCATTGTCTGGTATTCAGGCTTCTGCATTCTTCCGTTACCACCGGCGGAGGTGAAAGATCGACAAAGTGCAGCGTTCCCTGTTGAACACCTGTTGTCAGGGTATGTGCGATCTGGTGTCCGACTCTTCCTCTCCTGCTGTTGAGATTCGCATAACCCAGATCGATGCTGTCCCCTTCTCTTGCAAGTTTGTAGCCGAGCTTTGTATTCTCTTTGATTGGAACACCTACATCATATAATCCTGTCTTGCCGCCCATTCCACCTGCCTGTGATGTCAGGGTACAGCTTAGTCCTTTGGGACTGTAGACTCTTTTCCCCTGACTTCCTGCCCGGACTTGAACAAGAGCTGCTCCATTTGTTTCTGGTTCAGGTAATACTTTTCCGGCACATCGGAAATCAAAATATCCGACAATATACACCCGTTTTCTTGCTTGGGGGACTCCGAAATCCTTGCTGTTAAGCACTTTCCATTCGACATGGTACCCCAGTTCAGAAAGCGTACTGAGGATGGTGCAAAACGTCCGGCCTTTGTCATGCGATAACAAACCGGGAACATTTTCAAGGATAAAATACGAGGGTCTTTTAGCTTCAAGAATCCGGGCAATTTCAAAAAAGAGAGTTCCTCTTGCATCTGCAAATCCTTCTCGCTTTCCGGCGATAGAGAATGCCTGGCAAGGAAATCCTGCACAGAGTAAATCAAAATCTGGCATTCGTTCTGGTTCGATTGTTCTTGCGTCATTACAATACCACTCCCCTTCCGTATCAAACAGCAATCGGTAGTTCTTATCCGCATAAGTATCCACCTCGCAATGTCCGACACAGACAAAGTTTCCTGCCCGTCTTAAGCCTTCACGAAATCCCCCGATTCCGCTAAAGAGATCAAAAAATTGAATGGTTGCGGCTATCAACCTCCTTTTTGCTGATAAAAACAGGCGGCATGATCTCTCATACCGCCCTTCGTTATTCTGTATCAATTGGTTACCATTCTGTTGGTTCTTCTGCTTTGGATTCTTCCGGATCAGTCTCTCCTTCTGGTTCAGTTTCCTCTTCCGGTTCACTTTCCCCTTCTGGTTTGTTTTCCTCTTTCGGTTCACTTTCTCCATCCGGTTCGGCTTCCTCTTCTGGTTCACTTTCCCTTTCCGGCTCAGTTCTTTCTTCCGGTTGAGTTTCTTCTGTTCCCAATTCTCCAGTTGTCTGTTCGGATTCTTCAGGCTGCTCTTTGCTTTGCCATTCGACCTCTACCTTTTCCAGTGCTTCTTCTATAATCTGAATTAAGAAGTCTTTCTGTTTCATGTGTTTCTTTCCGATGACTACTTTTAATCTCTGGAATAATTCCTCTGATACCTGTACTGCTACTGTTCTTACTGCTCCCATGCTTATTTCTCCTTTTCCTTCCACTCTGTTGAAATGTTCTTCAATGACCTGTTGTAAAAATTTTTGTGTGCTGCTTTCTGTGAGTTCAATCTCTTCTCTTACTTTCTCATGTAAGTCCATCGGGATCTTTCCGCAGATATTTTTCATCTCTGCCATAACCTTTCTCCTTTCACTTTTGCTACACACAACATACTCCAAAGCCGCATGGAAAGCTATTCACAATACCCACCAAAGATATCGATGCATTTCTTGCCTTACCCCTAGCAGATCCAACAATGTATGTATCGTGCAATCATAGGCCTCACCCCCTTTACAAATTTTCCATTTGAGATAGAAAATCCATCATCTGATCTGGTATTTCTTCCGATGATGGTTTCGTTTTCAATTGTTCCGTAGTGCCACATATTCCTAATTCCCGAACACTTTCTTTTATCGTCTTTTGAATGACTTCTTCCAGCCATTTCCGATCCTCTTTTTCCAGAATTGCCTGAACCAGATACTGGCTTTTCTGCCCTTCTGGAACACTTTGAAATTTCTCCCATGCCCTCTGGTGTTCTGAATTTTTCAGGTTTGGGCGGAACGAATATACCGGACGTGTCATCTCGCCCACATCTGCTCTACAATCCGTTCATACCCTGTTGCGTTGGCATGGACGTCCTCTATAAAAACGGGGCGGCAAATCGCGTCCTGTGCGGTCACGTGGCGTTTTAAAATTGCGGAGCCTCCACCCATAAATACGGTTGGTACTGCCCGGAGATCAAACCCAGATTCTGTCACCGCAGACAGTATTCTTTCTATATATTTCCGTCCGCTTTCCTGTATGATCCGTCTGGCCTCCTCTGCCATACTGCAAGATTCCCCCCGAAGCACACGCTCAATTTGAGTTTCTGTTACAGACAGTCCGGTATTTCTACGCACCTGTTCTGCTGTCTCATCAATACATCGGATCACTCCAAGCTCCAGACTCCTGCACGTTGCTGCATTCGGAACAGCATTGTCCAGCCTCATAAGGTCAACGGTCCAGCCACCAATATCAACAAGCAGAACAGACGGTTCATTCTTCAGATACTCTGGATGCAGAGCAAGCGCAGAGTATCCCTGTGGGAACAGTTTCACATCTTTTATTGTTATCTCATATAACTCACTTTCATATAAAAATCGCACTGGCTGCTCTTTCCGCAACAGATACTCCCTGAATCCCTGTTTCTCTCTTCCAAAACTTGAAAGTGGAAGTCCGACAGCCAGAATTACCTCTGTCTTTCGTTCTGCTTTCCGGTGCTTGATTTCTTCTGCAATGGCTGCCAACGTCAGCAGATAATAATTATCATTGGACGTTTTATTTTTTACCAGCGTCTGTCTTCCCGTACCGCAGACATAATACTTTCCCTGATACTGCAGAACATTCTGCATGGTATACGGCTCGTAATCATACCTGATAATTCCACTTGGGAAAGACACTTGTCTTGTTTTTATTGCATAATAGCCATGATCAATTCCTATGATTATTGCAATCACATCCTTTCATTTTTCTGTTTAACGTAATGTCAAAAATGCTTTCACTGCTGCAACGGATCGTTGCAAAAGTGCCATTCGTGAACACTTTTCTATGTTCCAGTGTCCCAAAACCTGCGGAAAATCTGGCTTTTTTATACCACTATCGCCAGAGGAACACTACTGTTCCTTCCCAGCCGGTTATAAAAGATCCCTCTCCCGGCGGCGGTTCGGCCTGTCCGGGGGAGGGATATATCGCAAGTTTCCTTTTTGAACAATTGCCTGTCTTTTTATTTTTATGAGATGTTTTTCCTGCTTTTGTAAAATGGGAAGATACTCCGGTTCTGACAAAAACTTCCGTATATAATTCCCCTTTTCTCCCAGCCTGTTATCATTTTCTAACAGCTCCATTTCCACCATGTAATGGGTATCTGGATGAAATCTCTTCTCACACAAAATGCTGTCCCCTTTTATATAATCAGATTTAGCCGATTCTCTTGCTGCCGCCAAGAGTTCATAAATACTTACTTCCACCTCTTATCACCTCCCAAAAGACCAGAAAAAAGCAGACCTCTTAATCGAAGTCTGCTCCTGTCGGATATGGTAATCCTCTTTCTTCATATTTTTTATCGATATAATTTCGAATCCATTCCCTGTATTCTTCCGTTAATGCCAGTTCCTGAAATTCTAACAACCACTTTTCCCCTTTTGCTTCGTCATCAAGCCATCGATCTTCTATGCACTCCGGCTCATCTAACATTTTCATCATCGCTTCAAATGGCTCTTTTACATCATCACCAAATTCTTTCCATAAGGCGATTCCATAGTTCTCCAGTTCAAAAAATTCTGTCAGATATGTCAATCGTTCCATATCCCCCAATGTCATTCTTTTTTCACCTGACAATAATGCTCGATCTCTTTTGCCACATAGATTTAAAAATTTTCTCTTTTCCATCTCCACATCCATTATACTTTTACCTCTTCCTGTTAAAAATAATTCCTTATTACGAAACATTATAAAATTTAAATTCTTTAGAATCAATATATATGTTTCTGTATTACGAAACTTTTTATTTTATAAGGGGAGTTCATCATTATGCAAAAGATTAGACCAGATATGGATATTGGTAAAAATATCCAAGCAATTCGATATAAAAACAATATGACTCAAGACCAAGTAGTTGCAAAATTAAATCTTATGGGTATCTCCATCACCAAAAGTACCTATGCCAAACTGGAAACAAATCGCATGAACATTAAGGCATCTGAATTAGTTGCACTTGCAAAACTCTTTCATACCGATATCAATGCTTTCTTTTCCGGCTTGCTATAGTTCGACATTCCCCGACTCCCTGTGTATATAATAGCATATTAAAAATAAGAACCAGTCTATATTCTTATCGGATATAAACCAGTTCTTTTTTCTTATCAAATAATATAAAAGTGACAGGGAATTCAGATTCTTATCTTCTGTCACTCATGTAATTATTATTCTATTTTAAATTTAATGAATTTACCCATTCTTGAATTTCTTTTTCAATGTTATTTTCTATATAAACGTCATACACATTTTTCCACATTATCTGTGTATACTGTTATTTTCAACCCCATAATTATAACTTGGTACACGCTATACACTACTATAAACTGTACTCCATTTTAGGGAATCCCAGAAGGATCTCGTCATAAGAACTCATATCCATCTCTTTTTTCATAATCTCCGGTCTATATTTCTTATCGCTCATTTCCACACTGCTTCTGGATTTTTTATTCATCCAGTCAAGATCAGGCTTTGTATATGGAACTTTCGGCTCAATCTCAAACAAATCCGCTTTTACTTCCTCTGCGATCATCTCTGCTACTTTTTTTGTTGTTCCGCTTGCACTGAAAAATGCCACTAATTTTTTACTCATAATAAAAAACCCCTTTCTCTGCGTATTTTTCACAAAAAATAGATGTATAAGATTTACATTCATCTTACACATCTATTTTAAGCTCTATCACTTCATTATGTCTAATGCTTATATTGAATTTTGTTTTATGCCTGAAAAGCATTAATCTCCTCGATCATTTTACGGACTGCCAAAGAATATGGGATATTCCGTCGCCAGGCAATCACCGTACTGGTCGTGATTTCAGGAGAAATTCTTCGCTGTACAAGAATATCCTCTCGCCAATACTTTGCAGCACCTTCGATTGATATTGGATAGCCCAGTCCATTTGCCGCCATGACTCCTGCATTTGTTCCGAGATTACTTGTAAAAGCAATCTGAAGTTTTGAAAAGTCTTTTCCAAACCAATTGGCAAGTTCACTTTGAACACTCACTCTTTCGGGCAGTATCAATGGTTTTCCTATGAGATCTTCTTTTTTAATAAACTCTTTTTCTGCCAGTGGATCATCCGGCCGCATTCCAACACACCAGTGATCGCAATCTGTGATTCTGATATAATCCATCCCTTCGGTGTCCACCGGCTCCATGAATAATGCAATATCTACAATTCCTTTGTTAATCATCTCATACACTGCATCTGCTGTTGCAGTATGCAATACAATCTGAACCAGCGGGTATTTTTCTTTATATGTTTTACATATCTCCGCCAATGTCTCCACCGCTGCAAATTCACCGCATCCAATGGTTATATTTCCCTCTACAACATCTTCTTTTCCTTTCAGTTCCTCAAGTGTTTTTTCCTCAAGATTAAGGATCTCCAGAGCACGCCTTTTTAATAAAATCCCCTCTTCAGTAAGCGAAATTTTCTTCCCGCTTCGAATAAATAATGTTACTCCAAGCTCCTCTTCAAATGTCGCCATTTGTCTGGATAGCGTTGGCTGGGTAATATGCAATTGTTCTGCTGCTTTTGTAAAACTCTGTTCTTTTGCCACCGTCAGAAAATAGCGCAATAGTCTTAATTCCATATTTATATACACCTCTTTTATGAGAAAGAATAATATTTTCAGTAGAATAGGATTGATTATCATCCCTCCAAATTTCGATTGAGATTTCACCTGTTTTAAGAAATTTAATAACTGTTATATTTTATTATTAAATTCTTCGCACCCCCTTGAAAACACTGGATTTGTCGCAGGTGAGCTTTCCCTTATTATTTCCCTTGTGTTATATCGTCCCATCAGTGTTTATGCACTCTGATAAGGGCAAATACAAGGGCAAGAAAAATCTATAAGACAGTATAACACAAAATAAAAGTGACATGGTGAACTGATTGAAATGCTTCTTAATTTTTGCTACTACTGATTGATTAAATGATAAGGAGATGGGATACGATGAGAACAATATTTGCAGAATACAATCCACAGTGCAACAGCATTGATGTATATACTAATACGGGCTATATACTCCGTATTGATTGTTGGGAAGCAGAAAAAAATTTAAGAACCACACCTGGATCTGATTGTGCTTTGACATCGCTTGCAATCGATGAGCCATTAGAATATGCAAGGTTATATCTTGATGGGAATTTACAGATGTGGGTAGATGCTGAAGATTCATTAGAGTTATGATTATTCCAATCAAAATCTACTAGAATTTATTAAAAATTAGCTTCATAATTTTAAAAGGACAGCCCTATTGCTATGAGGCTGTCCTTAAAAATACAATAGATAAACCTAGATTATTCTTGCTACTATCTGATTGTTAAATTTTCTGTATTCCATATTGCAAATCTCCCTTTTCGCAATATTTTATTAGTATGAATGCCAGAATCGCTGAAAAAACACGTGCCAATACCGTACTCCACCATATCATAATCTGTCCACCAAATAAAGGTGGTAAAACAAGCATAAATATCAGCATCAATACTGGTTCAATGAATGTAAGAATGTATGACAATCCACTTTTTTCAGTAGCATAAAATCCAGCTGTCGCTATTCTGGTAATCGCAACAAATGGTAATGACACTAAAAATATAGGTACAATTTTAGAAATCTCAATACTTACTTCATAAGAAGCTCCGAAAACCCCTCCAATATTTGCTCTGTTTACATACATGATAATTCCACCACAAACAGCAAGAATTATTGCAAAAATGTATGCCATTCTCTGAACTCCTCTCAGGCTTTCTTGATCCTTCTCACCATAAAAACGGCTCATTAAAGGTTGACTTCCATCACCTACGCCCTGCAATATGAGATATATGATACAGATAATATAGGATACACATGCATAAGTTGCAATAGCTTTTTCTCCCCCATAAGAAGCGGAGAATCGGTTTATAAACACCAATGAAATATTAGGAGTCAATGCTAGCCCAAATGGTGCAAGACCTACTCTGAATATAGCGCCACACATTTCTTTTACATTTTTTAAGGATACATACACATAAAACTTTTTATTATATAATGCGTATATGATTGCAATTGCTGCAGTCACACCCTGTCCGGCTATTGTAGCTGTGGCTGCACCTTTCATGCCCATTTCATATATCCATACAAAGATAAAATCCAGAACAATATTGGTTATGAATCCACCAACCATCGCAAACATTGACCAGAAAGAGTTTCCATAATTTCTAATGAATGGCATCATTCCAGTTCCAAGAATCTGCAATATTGCTCCAAGTGCTATAATTTTGATATAATCTGTCGCATTTGTTAATATAATTCCATCTGCTCCAAGCAATCCTAAAATTTTAGACGAAAAGGAGTAAATAATTATGGTACTGATAACACTTACTATTACAAGAAGCCACCAGCTTGTAGCAATAAATTCTTCTGCCCGTTTTCCTTTCTTTTCTGCTGCATTAATTGAGTAATAAACAGCTCCTCCCATACCAATTCCTGTTCCAAGAGCCTGAACCAAAGCCTCAATCGGATATGCAATATTAATAGCCGAAAGTCCAGCATCTCCTATGGTATTGCCTACAAAATATCCATCCACTATCGCATATATTCCTGATAATGCAAATGCTATAATAGATGGAATAACATATTTAAAAAATAATGATTTATGATTCATTTTTCTTACAATCTCCTTCCTTGAAAAGTCTGATAAACAGCTCTGTATTATCATTAAGACTTTCTATATTCTCTAATCCCATTTTTTCGATTACATATATTTCTTTTGAGTGCAGTTTTTCTATGATATCTTTCGTATATTCCATTCCTGATTCTGTGAGGCATATCAGCTTATTTCTCTTGTCTGAATCATCAGATACCATATTGATGTATCCTTTTTTCTGAAAATCTTTTAGTATCGTATTTACCGTTTGCTTAGGTATATTCCATTCTTCACTTATCATTTTCTGCGTGCATCTTCCATTACTTTCATAAAATGAATACAAAGCAAAAAGTCCATTTGAAGACAGTCCCTGATCCTTTGACCATTCCTCATACATTGCTGTACATTCTTTCCATAAAGCATAATATCGTTGCAACTGTATTATCATATTATTATCTTTTCTCATCTTTTTCCTCCTTAAATTAGTACGAATCCGGACTTTTATATTATAGTCCGAGTTCGTACTAATTGTCAAGATTTATTTATATACTTTTTCTTTATATAAACAATCAATAGTCCCTTACTAAGGACAGGAAGATTATGAAATTTCCCTGTCCTCTTTTAATAATATCCTCGTTCTTCCATCCAGTCTTTCACATAACATCTGATTCCAATATAAATAATATGCGACAGTAATAGCAATACAATAAGATTTATCGGATTAGCGTTTTTAATCCATTCTCCAAAGTAAATTACAACAGCTGTACTCGTTATCGCTACCACGATACTGATGATATCCCAACAATATTTCCGGTAGATTTTTCCTACCTGATAACCAATCCCGATTATCAGCCACCCGGTTATTACGAATAAAATTGCCATGACAGTACCGGCAATCAGCCAGTACACAATCCCGGAAAGAATACTGTTAGGTATTCCACTGCTTAACTGTCCGAAAGAGTCTGCACCTGTCACAAACTCCCGAAATAAACTTCCCATTCCTTTTCCTAACGCACCGAAAAAGACGATACAGTCGTTAAGGAAAACCGGCGAAAGAATCGCAGTAAACAGTGTTGTTGTTATGCTGTACCATGCCAGTAGAAACAAGATACTTTCATAACCAATCGTCATATTTTTATATTTCTTTTCTAACTGGCTTTTACGGCTATCGCATTTTTCTTTTGCTTTCCGGTAAGCAGTACGGTCACATTTTTCACATTTCTCATAAGGCACTTTTTTCTCAACAGCTACCTCTACCGTCTTTTGGTGTGTCTGTGCATAAAGTTTTTCCTGCTCTGCTTTTTCATACTTAAATTTCCATGCCACGGCTTCTGCGTCGGCTCTTTTCCTGCTGTCTGTCTCGCTGGTCAATCGTTCCTCTGTTTGCCTTAATCTTGTCCGCAATGCTTCGATATTCTCGGCTCTGTTTTCGCTGTTCAATTTCTCGTTCAAGGTCAGCGATTCGCTTAGCTGCCTGTTTAGTTCCTGGATTGTCTGGTCTTTCTGATCCAGTTCGTCCTGCATCTGTTCGGTCATCAGCAGAAGTTCTTCCACCTGCCCGACGTTCTCTAAGTTTCTGCATTCGCTCATCGATCTCCCTCGCTTTCTCTATCTGCTGTTTAAGGTCAGCAATTCGCTGTTCTGTTTCTGCAATAAGCTGTTCTCGTTGTTCAGCTTCTGCGTTAATTCCTGCCATTGCTGATTCTCGTTTTCCAACTGTTCGATTCTGGTTTTCTGTTGCTCGATCTGTGAGAGCAGTTCTTCTGTATCTGGCAAAAGATTTAGCAGCCTGGATAATTCGCTGTTTAAGCTTTTTAAACTCTGGTTCTGCTCCTGAAAAGACAGGAGCTGCCTGTCCCGTTCCTGCAATTCCTGTACCATCTCTGCCATAAGATTCTGCTGTTCCTCGATCTGGTTTATCATTGTCTCCATCATGGGAATGACTTCCCGGCTTTCTTCTAATGTCACGCAATCGCTCCTTCCATTGTGTTAATGCACTGGATACTTTTCCAAAAGAAATCTGTATTTTATCCAGCAGTGCATTTTGTCTTTTTATGATCTGGTTTTCCTCTACTTTCCATGAAGTAGAGGATGTCTGTCCGTTTTGAAATTTCTCGTCAATTTTTCTGGCATCTGCGCCCTCATGGATCGTCGGTATCTCTAATTTTCCCTGCCTTGCATAAGAACGGTGGTCAATGTGATTTTCCGTTTTCAAATGTGCATTACAGACGTTTGCCCATTCGCTCCGCCATAGCTCACAATTTTTCGGATTGTTCCACCCGGTAGCATCGGTTAATACACGTTTCCACTGTTTGCGGTTCCTTGTCCCGACTTTCTGGACTCCATTTTCATCAAGTACGGGGATTCGGATTCCATGACGGTCAGGGTTCTTTTTATCCTGCCACCAGTCCGGATGGGATTCATCCACCACAATATTTCCATTTTCATCTCTGACAAACTCCCAATCCTTGATTTCTTTGTTACCCCATGAGTGGTCTGAATTGAATGGTCGCATCGTCACCAGTAAATGCACATGGGGATTACCATCTCCTTTATCGTGGATACTCCAATCCGCACACATTCCCTTATCTACAAAGGTCTTTTGAATATATTCAGTTGTATAATCAATCTGTTCCTGTCGGCTCCATTCTTTCGGAAGTGAGAACTCAAATGACCTGCCGAGTTGTGCATCTGAACTTTTTTCTATCCTCAAGACTTCATTCCATAAACGCTGCTTCTGAAAAGTAAGTTTGAATTTTTCCAGTGCAGCATTTTGGTTATCTGCCCTTTTATATCGGACAGATTTCTGGAACCGTCTGATATTTTCAGCAGGTACATTCTGCCATTCCTGTGGTGCATTTTCACACATCAGCAGGCTGGTATAAACGACTTCTTTTTTTGAAGTATAGTAGCTGATCCTGCCTGTTTCTTCATTTTTCATCACATCGCCATTGAGATAAGCAGACGCCGATATGATGGATTTTCCTTTGCTGCGTCCAACAATCTTTACTGTATAATGAAAAATCGCCATGCTCCGTTTCCCCCTTTCTGCCGTATCCGGCTTTGATTTCCGGCAGGTAACGTTTTCCCAAAAAGAAAATGGTATCTGCCGGAACGCCCTCTGCGTAAGAGTGCCCTGTGCATAACAGCCTGCATGGAATGCGCCCCTCTGGCGAAGAGTGCCTCCTGCGGCATGAGCAGGTCTGGCTGAAAGCCCCGCCGACGGAACGAGCCCGGCAAGCGTGAGCGCAGACCGGTTGCCACTTGTGGCAAACTTATTGGGACGACCTCTGGTTGTCCATAAGTGCGCCCTTCATGAAAAAGCAATGAAGGGAATGGAAAATCCACTCCCTCCGGCATTACACTTCCTCCGTATTCGCAACTGGCTCTTTCTGCATTGCCTTTGAGAAGAATTTCCCATTTGCTTCCTGCCTTTTTAAGAAGCCGATCAGCTTTGGGATATCATCTTCCTCAATCGCAGAACCCAGCACCGATTCCACCGCACCACCAATCTGGCAGAGCCTGTGTGTCCGCTTTTTGGTTTCCACATCTTTCTGACGTTTCTTCAGTTCCCGTTTCTGTACTGCATACTGTTTTGCTTTCTCAAGGCTTTCCTGTTCTTTCTTTTCCAACTGGAGCATACGCTCCTCATAACTCTTTGTTGATCTTGCCATAAATATCATCGTCCTTTCTTTTTCTTCCAAACATAAGTTTCCTGTTGTCTGTCAGACGAAGTACATGGTATAATCTGTTTGCGTGTAGGTATATCATGACTCCGGTCTGATAGAACCTTTGGCGGTTTCTTCGGGAACCGCTTTTTTAAGTTGAACCGTTTCTTGTGACTGCTTTCACATTTCCCTTATCCCTCAAGTCTCTGCCCTCGTTGGCTTCCATAAAAAGTTCCAGCATATCCGTTTTGATCAGGACTTTTCTCCCGACCTTTAATACCGGAAGTTTCTTCCATTCCACCAGTTTTCTCAGGGTGTTCCTGCCGATTCCCGTATAATCAGCAGCTTCTTCAATAGATAAGGCAATCTTTCTTTGTGTCATATGACCACCTCCTTTTAAATTGCATTATGCAATTTCATTTGTGCTGTCAGTATAGCGTGTTTATATTGCTTTGTCAAGCATTATGAAATTTCATTTTTTTCTACCAATTGCATATTGCAATATATTTTGTTGCGTGGTATAGTAATGACATACCGAAAAAGGAGGCACATCAGCATGAAAGATAAAGAACTACGCAAGCTGATCGGCAGCAGGGCAAAACAGCGCCGTCTGGAATTAAATCTGACACAGCCTTATGTCGCAGAGAAGATGGGAGTTACCGCTTCCACAATCCTGCGTTATGAGAATGGTTCGATTGACAATACCAAAAAGATGGTACTGGAAGGTCTTTCGGAAGCACTTCATGTATCGATTGAATGGCTCAAAGGGGAAACCGATGAATATGAAACTGATATTACGGATAAGAAAGAATTGCAGATTCGTGATGCGATGGGCGACATTCTCAAACAGTTTCCTCTTGACCTCAATAAAACAGAAGACGCTTTTTCTAAAGACTTACTGCTGTTAATGTTAAAGCAATATGAACTGTTTCTGGATTCGTTTCAGTTCGCCTGTAAAAATTACAAAGGCAGTACCAAAGATGCGGACATTGCCAAAGTAATGGGATTTGAATCGAAAGATGAATATAATGAGATTATGTTTCTCAGGGAGATCACACATACTGTCAACGCATTTAATGATATGGCAGATGTTGTAAGGCTCTATTCAAAGAAACCGGAAGCGGCAGAACAAAGGCTTGCAAATCTTTTATCCGAAGTTATGTATGACGATTCTGAATCGGTATAGTAAGATAATCGGAGTTATGATACAATGAGCGCAAGCGAGTCAAGCTGTTTACAGATTTGACGAGCGGCGAATTGGCTTATGGACTTGTCCATAAGATGCCTACACGCAAGAAGCATTTCAGCAGTTCCGATTGTCTGATATCGAAAGGAGACATACGATTATGGCAAAAGGATCTGTTAGAAAAAAAGGAAAAAAATGGTACTATCGTTTCTATGTAGAAGATGCAAGCGGTAAAATGGTTCAGAAAGAATACGCCGGAACCGAAAGTAAAAGTGAGACGGAAAAGCTTCTCCGCAAGGCACTGGAAGACTACGAAGATAAGAAGTTTGTTGCAAAGGCAGATAATCTTACCGTAGGGGAACTTCTGGATATGTGGGCAGAAGAAGAACTGAAAACTGGGACACTCAGCAACGGTACAGTGGAAAATTATCTTGGTGCAATCCGATGTACCAAAAAACACCCGATTGCAGACCGCAAACTGAAAACAGTTACTGCCGAACATTTACAGGCATTTCTTGATCTGCTTACATTCGGTGGTGAGTTTCCAGACGGGAAAGTAAAAAAGGGATACAGCAAAGATTATATCCATTCTTTTTCCGCAGTGTTACAGCAGTCATTCCGTTTTGCAGTATTTCCAAAACAGTTAATCAGTTTCAATCCGATGCAGTATATTAAGCTGAAAAAGCAGGCAGAGGAAGTTGACCTCTTTTCCGATGATGAAGTGGAAGAAGGTACACAGCCGATTTCACATGAGGATTATGAACGGCTTATCCAATATCTGGAAAAGAAAAATCCACCTGCTATTCTTCCGATTCAAATTGCGTATTATGCCGGGCTCCGTATCGGGGAAACCTGTGGTCTTACATGGCAGGACATTAACCTTGAGGAACAATGCCTGACCATAAAACGCAGTATCCGCTACGACGGCATGAAACACAAAAATATTATCGGACCAACGAAACGGAAAAAAGTAAGGATTGTTGATTTTGGAGATACGCTGACTGAAATACTGAAAGCTGCCAGAAAAGAACAGCTCAAAAACCGGATGCAGTATGGCGAATTATATCACCGCAATTACTACAAAGAAGTGCATGTGAAAAACAGGGTATATTATGAATACTATCATCTTGACGGAACACAGGAAGTCCCGACAGATTACAAAGAAATCTCCTTTGTCTGCCTGCGACCAGATGGCTCTTTGGAACTGCCGAGTACACTCAGCATTGTATGCAGATCAGTGGCAAAGAAGCTGGAAGGATTTGAAGATTTCCATTTTCACCAGTTGCGTCACACTTATACCAGCAATCTGCTTTCCAATGGAGCTGCACCGAAAGATGTACAGGAACTGTTAGGACACTCTGATGTCAGTACCACAATGAATATTTACGCTCACTCAACAAGAAAAGCAAAACGGGATTCCGCAAGACTTCTTGATAAAGTAGCGAGCAATGCTTAACTAAAAATTTCCCTTATTTCCCTTGCGGATTCCGCATAAGGGCAAAAATAAGGGAAAATACATATCATTTCACTATTTAATGGGCTGAAAAGCCTGTAAAATAAGGAAAGTTCAGGAAATCTCTCCACAAATTCCGATTTCTCAATTTCAAAAACTAAAAGTTGTTGTATTCTATACTGATACATCAATAGAATTACGAACTAGCCTATTACCATTTTTGACAAGTGTTGCTTCCGCTGATTCTCTTGTGACATTATCAAGAATACTTGTATCAAATTTTTGTCCCGGTTTCCAATTTGGATTAGCTGCTTTCACTGCTGCATACATAGCGGATCTATACTGTCCTTCATATTGTTCTAAAGTCCATGTACCACTTAAACGTTTATCTTTATTCACACTTAATTGATAATCTTTGAAAATATCTGAACGCTTAGTTGTATCACCATTTGAAACACCATTTTCTTGAATAAATTCTTTCTTTACATTATCAAACATTTTTTGACGATATTCCTCAGATACATTCGTGAGTTTCTGCCACGATGTACCTTTGCCAGTAACATCCATTCCTGCCACTCCATTTGCATTCAGTAAATCACCATCCGAATCAAATTGTTTCATCAAATTCTTAATAATCGTATCTCTTCCACCGAACGTTTCATATATCATTTTTTCTTCTGGTGACATCATGGATTCATTTTGTATAACGCCTGATAACCAGCCTTTTTCTTTCAAAGCCTTATATTGTTTGCTATTTGTATTGATGCCATTATATGTATTACCTGATCCGCTAATATTCATCGACATATAAAAACCTCCTTGTAAATAAATTCAAAATCCGTTTAGAATTAACTCAATGCTATGTAATATATCGTCATAAACCTCAGAAAAATAAGCACACCAATCTCTACAAATTGCCATTCTGTAAAATTTGTTTGTCACCCTACACACTATCCAACATCTGCTGGCTTATTCCCGTACTCTGCTCCTCAGTTTGTTTCTGCACAGCCTCTAATATCATGCTCCTGTACGCTTCTTCGTTTTCCGCACTGATCGACATTTCAATTCCATCCATCATGTTTTTGACTCTCAGATTATCCGCGGCATAATAAAAGGTTTCACCGCTATACTCTCCCGTTTCTCCATGCCTTGGAAATCCTATGTCACAAAATTCCTGCAGTTCTTCCTCTCCCTCCCGGAAATGGAATGATACCATATCCTGTTCCATATCGATTTCAATTCCAAATGATGCCTGCTCTTTCACTGCAAGTTGAAACATCTGCTCTTTTTTAACCGCAGTAAATAATTCTTTTCCCTCTATCTCTTCCGGGAACAAATAATTGCCTTTCATCTGTTCCAGCATTGGTGCCGCATATAATCCTTTTTGTGGGGACATCGGATCATTCAGCACACCCTTTAAGCTATGCAGAAAATCAGCTACTGCAAAAGGGTAACTGAACCCTCCCGCATGTTCCGAAAAAAAATAGTGTTCCTTCCCGTTTTCATGAACGGTATAAATTGCTTTTGTATTCATCTCATCCCTCCTCACAAATATCTACGATATGCTCACACAGTTTCTGCGGTATCACACTGCGCTCCCTCGAACCTTTCAGTCCCTGTGTTCCTGTCTTGCTCCCCCTCGGTGCCGGTACATGGCATGGATTACCGTTATGACACATCGGCAGGAATTTCGGGTTCGGATGATTCGTCCAGATATCAGTCGGCTTCATTCTGTTATCTCCATACTGGCAATAGGTCACTGTATATCTTGGCAGGTTCTTCATCCATTCCATCTTGCGCATGCCGCCTCTCGGATTCTCTATAAAATAATACTTTGGCTGTAGCTGCCCAATGAGTTCCAGCACATGCTTGTCTACCCTGTCACAGAATTTTGCATATGCACTAACCGGTTCAAGACTTCCTGTCTCTGGATTCTTTTTTCTGTGATGACTGATCGCTGCAATACTAAAAGTAGCGCAGTCGGGACTCGCCCAGATGACATCCGGTTTCCCGAAAAGTTTTAAGATATCCTCTGCCGTCACCTTGCTGATGTCCTCATACAGATCAATATTTTCAAAATCTTTCGACCATTCCACACTGAATACTTCATGTCCCCGTTGTTCAAAGGCTTTCCCGATGCTCCTTGTTCCTGCAAATAATTCCAATACTTTCATCGTCCCATTCTGGTAGTGGTGCGCACCTCACCCCATGGGACTACTCATTTCCTCCTTCTTTTTCCTCTGTCTATAGACTTTTTCCCTGTTTCCGCAAAAGGCATAACTTCTGCCGGCCTCTACTGCCTGACTGCGCTGTAACAAAAATAAAAATGGCATAACCTTTCCGAATCTTCCAAAAAAGTTATGCCATGCTTAGAACTGCCCAACGGCTCTGCCGATGGGTGTCTGACGGGTTAAGCCGCTCTTTTGCGGCATAACCCCTTTAACCTGCACTATTTTCGACCCTGTTTTACAGCCCCGTTTCATCCCCATTTTCGGAGTCTTGGATGCCTCCGCACTCCAGGTTTTCTGCTATTTTCTCCAAATCGGCTCATACAGGGCAGAATACAGCTTAATCGGTCACTTTATCCAGTTTTGCAGAATAACGACACACGTTGCCACACGCAGGCTCACACGGCGGTGTCTGTGCCGTTTCCTTTCCATTGTCCTGTCACTTTCTTAAAAAGCGAGGATGGTCATATGTGGCTCCAGTTCCGGTTCCTGCCCTGTAAACTGCTCAATCTCTCCAAATCGTCTTGTATATTCCTCGATCTGCTGCTCTGTCAGGGAAATGAAATCACCGTCCGGGGTATCCCCGCAGATAAAAAATGGACCGCAGATGATGTCATCACCATTCCTGCGGTTCGGCTGCATTCCATTTAGTTTTCCTTCAGCGTTGATTACTGCCACACATCCATCTCCAAAACCAACGCACTCAATGTCTCCCTCCACTTCTGCCTGACTTGCCTTAAAGTCATTCGCAATCTCCTTCACACAGGGAGGTTTCCCCGGCTCTACTTTCAGAATCTTTATCTTGTCCATGCTTCCCCGTTCCCTATTCATTCTCCGCAGCACTGCCGGATGCCACACTGTTTTTTCCCTGCTGGCGGTTTGCCTTTTTGACCGCAGGTGGCACATCTCCCCGGCTTTCAATGTATTCACGGACCGCCTGCGGCACATATTTCTCATACATTTTTCCAAGGACTTCCTTCAGCTCCGCATCAAAATCCGCATCCTTTTTTCCCATGTACTGTTTCACAGCATTTAACTTTTCCTCATCATATTTGATCGTAACGACTGCCTGTTTCATCTCTTTACCTCCAAATTTAAACTCTCAGTTGAAATCATTTTCAGAAAAACACACCATTAAGAAAGTACCATTCCTGCCTGCTCTTCCTGTCCGCTTTCCTTTATCATGGACAGCGTCTGTGTTTCCTTCACTGCCTGCTCCTGTTCCAAAATGCCGCTTACCGATGGCACAAAGGCAAAGTATCTGGCGTAAGATGACCCTTCGCTCTCCACCAGAACACCTTCCTCCATGCCCTCTCCGGTTACTAAAAGACAGTGCCGCACCCCATCTTTTTCATACATGAAATCCACATTTTCCCTGATAAAATCATGCTTGTGCATCAGATGATTGGTAAAAGATTCATACTCTCCAGCCGGAAGCATAATAACCTTTTCCACACAGAATTCTTTCGCCTCTATCTTCGGCTCTTTTCTGGAAAATACTGCTCTCATAGTTCCTCCTTCCCATAAACTCCCAGTTGAAATATTTTCAGAAAAACACACTCTTAAGAAAGCACCATTCCTGCCTGCTCTTCCTGCACGCTCCCCGGTATGACAGACAGCCTGTGCGTATCCCTGTCATATCGGTAAATCTCATCGGACAGATAGTCTGCATCCGGGAACGCCCTGTTTGCTCCATATACCCCATTCCTCAGCCGTTCCATGTCAAGACCTTCCCGCTCCACCATGAGATACACATCGTGGATGGATGCCGGAAGGACGATCAGATTTCCATCCAGCTTTTCTGCTGACTTCTGCATCGTTGCCTCGTCCATCATGTACACCGCCCCATGATCCATGTTGTTGGTAAGGACATAAAAGTCTGCATCCGTCCTCCAGATTCTCTCCGGTTTTTTCTCCATGGCAAGGATATTCTGGTCATAGTGATGCTCGTAGGCATCCTCAAAATCCATAAGTACTGGCGGACGTTTTGCAAACATATTTGCCCATGCATCCTGAAAAAGCACCTCTTCTTCTATCCCCCAATGCTCCATCTGCTCTCTGGTGACAAGTCCGCAGTCCCTCTGAAACTTTTCGTCATACCCGCTGAGACGGCATACCAGCATGAGGTTTTCCTTCTGCTGATGCGCCAGTCCGTCCCATTCCTCTCTGCCTGCCGCATTGCACACTTCCAGAAACAGACAGTCTTTTATTTTCTCTTCATATCCGTTCACTTATCCGCCTCACATTCCCATGCTCATCGTATTTTCTGCTGTCTCTTCCACAGTTTCCAGCACCGGCTCTCTCGGCTGCTCTTCCTGATTCTGCGTCTCCCTGCTCCGCCTGCCGGATGCTCTCTGCTGTCTTGTGCCTCCCGTTCTCTGGGATTCCTGCTCCTGATTTGCTGTCTCCTGTAGAGTTTCCATCCTGCTCTCCACAAATTTTCTGACCTGTGCAGGAACATTTTTCTCATAAGATTTATCGAGATGGCTCTTCAACAGCTCCTCCACGGTTTTTCCTCCCTGCTCTGCCAGAAAGAAACTTAATGCCTCCAGTTTCTCCCCGGCAAATGTGATTTTTATTTCTTTTTCTGCCATATCGCTCCTCCTTCATTTCTATTTTCTGGCGGAAAACAGATGCCTGCGGCATCAAAAAATTTACTGCGGTCTGCCATACAGTACCTGCTTATCGTTGTCAAACAGGGGACGGTACACCACCTTCCCTTTGGAATAGGACGCATCCACGACCATGCCATCCCCGGCATAGATTCCCACATGCGTGATGTTCATGTATCTTCCGTTTGGTTTGTGGCTCCAGAACACAAGGTCCCCCGGCTGCAGTGATTCCTTTGCAACCGTCAGGTTATGCTCCACCATATATCTTCCCTGCTCTGCCGCCGTTCCCGGCAGGGAGATTCCTATCTGTCTGTAGCACCACAGTGTCAGGTAACTGCAGTCGACATAATTCCCGGTTCCGCGGAGTGCCTGCGAGTACGGATGCCCCAGTCTCGATAATGCAAGCTGTACGATATCACTTCCATTCCCATTGGCCGGCAGATCATACACAGGGATATCCCCTGCCCCGTTCCAGCCGCTCCAGTCGGAAAATTCATCCCCCTCTGTAGGGGCCGCTGTGTCATACTTTGCCACATACCACACATTGACTGCATTGGACTGTTGTTCATAAGTTGCGGTAACTCCATAGTCGGATGCAAGTTTTTGGAAGATTTTTGTCTTATCCCCAATGGCAACTGCCACGGTATATTTTTCCAGCGTGACTGTCCCGTCCTCCTGCTCTGCGTTTTGTGTCCGTTCCTCATAATCCACAAAACAGTCTGCAAATTTTTTATAATCATCCGTCTCAAGCCGTACCCGGTCTGCGCCGAAATACAGAGAATAAAAAACGGATTTGACCAGATACCTGTCGCACAGTTCCCCTTCTGTCATGCCATCAATGTCATCTAATATGGCATCCAGCTCCGCAAAACTTTCCTGCATCTGGCGGACATAAGCCTGATAATCCGCAGGCATTCCATCCGGTGCTTCCCCTCCATCGAATGCCAGATGCACTGCCGCCCGGTTATGTTCTGTTCCACCGGAAGCAATGCTGATGTAGCACATGACGGCAAGGATGACCGGAAGGCACAGGGCTGCCAGTACAGAGGCAATCCCTGTCCACACTTTTTTATTGGTTCCGGCTGCTATGGCTGCCCTTGCGATCAGAGCGGCAGTTGCTGGCTCCATGATGCTTCCTCCATTCTCTCTGCTTCCATCTCCTGTTTCATGCGCTCCCTGCTCTTTTCCACACCTGCCATCAGAACATCCTCATCAAATCCCGCCTCCTGATATCCGGTGCGGATAGTAGCAAGGTAGTGTTCCGAAGGGACTCCCATGACATACCCCTCCGTCATGGTATATGCCATCATTTTCTCCCGTTTTCCATCCATCTCCACTTCCAGTATTTCTTTTCCATACAGTCTCGGATATCCCTCATAACGGTCCAGGTTAAACTCATCTCTCGGACTGATCTCCCAGATTAACACCGGCACACTCTCCCCTTTTTTCGGCTCCACCGTGGCTACCGCCCCGTTCCTGTTTCCACGGAACAACAGCTCATAGTCCTTGATTTCCCCGGTTCCTACCACCTTTGCATCGGGGCAGCGCAGTGCCATCTGCCCCCGGTTTAAGTTCGAGCCGTATGCAATATATCTTCTTCCTGTCATGTTCATATTCTTGTTTCCTTTCTCTGCGTTTTGTTTTTACATGGTCATGTTCATTCCCTGTGCATCCTCCGGCACCTCTTCTTCCATGCTGTCTGCCTGCTGTGCATGTCCGGTTTCCAGTTCTTTCTTTTCTTTCATCGCACGCAGTCTTTCCTTCTGTCTCACTGCCTGTTCCGGGTCCTTCCATGCAATGCCGCCCTCCAGATTTTCCAGAAGAAACTTCCGCGCCGTCTTAAATTCATCCCCGATCATTCCCAGCCTTAACAGCCAGGTACGGAATGTATATTTTTCGTTGGTGCTGGCAGTCTTGACCCGGCTGGCACATTTCTGGTTCAATGCCTGCGCAGAAATGGCAAGGCAGAGCTGGATATATGCCTTTATTTTTCCTGCATGGGTAGTGGAGTTAAACAGACGAAACTCAATCGTTCCCTTCTGGAACACGCTGTGCAGATTCAGACAGTGGTAACGGCTTTCATGGTAATGCCTGTGCCTTCCATCAACCCCCTTGTACCAGATCCTGCTCACTTCCTCCAGACTCTTTGGTTTCTTCCGGTTCAGTTCCTGCAAAAAGTCCTCTTCCACCTTCTGGCAGTAACGATGCTCCCTCTCTACATCTACCTGAAGTGCCTTATAGATCAAATCTTCCTTGCTGTACATGATGTTGGTGATGTTCCGCAGTGTCCTTGCATCATGGGGTGCCGCGTTGATATGCACATGGATGCCTGTATTCTTTCCCGCCACCGCACCTGCATGCCGGAGCTGCCGGATGAGTTCCTGTATGACAGGGATATCTGCATATTCACAGATGGGAGAAACAAATTCTACCTTGTACTCACTCCCCGCATAACCGCCGCCTTTTTTCTGTGCCTCAATGCTGGAGTCATACATGACTTTCCACCTGCGGCCTGCCGCATCCCTGACACTGTACACTTCATAGCTTCCACCGTCATAGCTGGCTGCAGAGGAAAAATAGGCTGCCATGACCTCCGCAGCACGCTGTCTGGTAATGCCTGTCATCTCGATCTCAATGCCGAATTTCTGCTCCCTCATGTCCATAGTCTGGCATCCCTCCTTCCTTTTTCCCTGCCTTATCGTCCTCCGGCACTTCCGAACAGTTTCTCCTTGTACTCCGGTGCATGTACCATGAGGTTGTAACGTTCATTGCCGCATTTATAGAGGCACACGCCCCTCTGCGGATAACGGATCAGGTTGTATTCACTCTGCTCAAGCTGCAAGGTATCGATATAAAATTTGGAATCGATGTTTCCCGCATTGAACAGAAATACATGGGTTGGGATGGAAAACAGCGGTTTCGTGTACTCCCGGATTCCATCGATATTGAAGTCCTCCAGATTCTGGCTGGCAAGGATGACGGCACTGTCCTTTTTACGTACACGTTTCATAAAGTTGCGGATATATTCCACGGCGGTCAGGTTGGTAAGGAACAGATAAAACTCATCAATGCAGGCTGCCGTACGCCCATTGGTCAGAAGTTCATTGGACATGTAGGAAAGCACATTAAACAGCATGGCATCCTTCACATTTTTGCTCGCCTGAAGCAGTCCCTTGACACCGAAAGTCAGAAAACTGCTGTCCGTGATGTTTGTATGTCCGTTAAAAAATTTGGACTCCGCTCCCTTACACATGGAGTGAAGTCCAAGACAGATTTCCTGCAGAAGCTCTGCGGTATACAGTTGTTTCTTCTTCGCATCGTAATGCTTATATTCCTCCTCCATCAGATCGTAAAGGTCAGACAGGATCGGGTAATCATTTGGCGTAAGCCTGCCAAAGTCCGTATCATCCCCTATGTTCCACTTCTCATAAAGTTTCGCTAACATGATCTCTATCGTATCAAGCTGGCTGTCCGTAAAATTCTTATAGCTTCGGAAAAAGTCTTTTAAGAAGGAAATATGCTGGCTTAATTTTGAGGAACAGCGGAACGCATAGGGTGCCTCTGTATCTTCCGGGCTGCCGTTTTCATCCCATGTTTTGGGTTCTAACACATTGATGATATACTCCCCGCTCATCAGGTCCACAAAACAGCCTCCCAGATTTCCGGTCAAATCCACATATTCATGCTCCGGGTCCAGGCAGATAACTTTCATCCCGGACTCCCGCAGGATGGTCTGTATCAGTTTTAACAGGTAGGATTTTCCCTGCCCGGAGTTTCCAAGGATGAGGATATTGGCATTGGTCTTGTCATCCGCTCTCTGGTTGAAATCTACAATGACATTGCTTCCAAATTTATCCCTCCCGATATAAAATCCGTTCTTATCGGTCTTGCCGGAGTAGTTGAACGGGAACAGGTTCGCCACACTCGAAGCCGGAAGCGCACGTTCAAACTGTTCCAAAAAGACATTCCTGCCAGCCGGATGCACACATAGGAACCCCTGTTTCTGGCGCAGCAGCAGCTTATCCACGTTCAGTTTGGAACGGATGAGTTCTGTCAACACTTCGGTCTGCAACAGCTTTAACTTATCCATGTCCGCTGCGGATAACTCCAGATACACAGCCGTATGAAGTAACGGCTCCCTGTTGCGGTGCATGGTCGCAATGATGTTGGTCACATCCTGCAGGTTGCTCGCTGCCGTGACTGTCTCCTGTAAATTTTCTGTATTTCCCTGTTTCATGCGGTTCTTGTTTGCCGCATTGCTGATGATTTTTTTCTCCTCTGCCGGTGTGACCTGTCTGGTATAGATACGCAGTGTCACGCCATCCTTTTCCCCAAGATGGCGCAGGATTGCCTGCTCATCCGTTGCAGTCGGATATTCCCTGAGTGCCCAGACACTGCGGAACGTATTCCCGCAGATATAATGATCCGTGTAAAACTGGATGACGGACGGTGCGATCATATCAAGGAAACTCTTAAGCCTCTCTTCCCCCGGTGTCTGTGTCTGTGTTTTTTTCTTTCTGTTGTTATTCATTTAAAATGATCCACCTCTCTCCATCAAATTCTTCAAATTTTTCCGTTGTGACATTCTGTTCAAAGTAAACAGCCAGTATCCTCTTCATGTCCTCCTCATCCGCTCTTTTGGATGTAAATCCCTGTTCCACCAGCATTTTTTCGATACGGTTTAAGTAAGCGAACACCTCATTCTCCTTCTGGTTTCTCAGCCGGATAATCAGTAAAAACTCCCTCGCCGTTGCCATCTGCACCTGCATCCGGTCAAGGTGTCCTGCATCCAGTTCCAGCAGTTTCCGCACAGTCGGGTTGGTTTCTTCCTCCGCGCGGTTCTTTAAATATCTTTTGTTGTCCTCAAAATTTTCACGGGAATTTAAGCACATCATCTCGATTTCTGTGATGCCTTTTAATACCGTCATGAGTCCATAGATTCTTGCGGAAAGGCTCTCCTCCGACAACACGGACAGGTTGCTCGGCTGGATCAGAAAATAGACCAGCTCGTCCTTCCGGTAGGTGCGGATGCTGTAATCCGACAGTTCTTTTGTCCCCATCAGCTCCCTTGTGGACTGTTCATTCTTCCGTTTCATTTGCGGTATACCTCCATTCATAATGCTGCTGTTCCACCAAAAAATACGCACATGCATAGCGGATAAATTTTAAGATGGTGGTATCCTCCACCTGTATCGTTAAAAATGCGTATACACCTGCTATCACCATCGGGAACCACAGTTTTGCATAGGCAAATGCAAACACGGATATCAGTACGATGATTCCTGTCACTGCAAGGTCTTTTAGCTCCCACAGCCACATGCTCGCTTTCGATTTCAGATTATCCGGGTATATGTACATCCCGTTCTCCCTCCTGTCTTTCTAAAAAATAAGCAATGCCACAGAGGATATATTCCACACACGGCACTGCCACGCTGTTTCCCAATGCCCGGTACCGGACACTGTCACTTGCTCCCGGAATGTCCGTCCAGTGGTCCGGGAATCCCATAAGTCTTTCACACTCAAGCGGTATGAGTTTCCTCACACGCTTTTTTCTCTGCAGGTCATCCGTGTATGCCACACAGTGCCTGTCCTCTGTTGTCAGCGTATAACTGACTCCCTGCTGATAGCCGCAGCCGTTTCCCCCGTTTTTATCCTGACGGTTGATGACATTTCCGGCGATGCAGTAGGGTTCTCCATGAACAGCAAGCGGCGTATTGTTGCCTCCCGTCCCCAGTGCAGAAGTAATGGTCTGTGCCACTTTCACCGGTCCGCTGTAGCGGGTGTCCGGTCCGTGATTGTCAAACAGGATCGGCTGGTTATTGCCTGCCATCCCTGCCGCTGCTGTAATGGTCGGACAGTATCCGATCCCGATTTCTGCATTTGCCTGACTGCTCGCCATGATAATGGGCGGTGTGCTTGAACTGTGTGCCAGAAGTGTACCGATAAGGTTCCGGTACACATCCATCCGCTGTCCTCCCTGATCCATCAGACACACGATGTCGGCTCCTGTGCCTGCATCAAAAGTGCCGCCTCCAAGATCGGCGGCAGCTTTTTCCCTCTGTTCCCTGCTCTCCTGATAATGCCTCCACACGCTTTCGGACTCAAATAATATCTCTCCGGCACTGTGGCCTCCAAAATCTGCGACAAGGAAGATTCTTCTGCGTCTCTGGGGGACTCCCCAAAATTGAGCGTCCAGTACTCTCCAAGCAACAGAGAATTCCTGTCCCAGAATAATCCCGGCAGGAGTCCATGCCCCATCCGGCGGTCCAGGTAAAGATACGGACTCCTCCGATATACCACAGACTTCTTCGAGGACTCTCTTAAAATCTGCTCCTTTTGGTTCTCCGCTTGAGAAGGCTCCCGGCACATTTTCCCAGACCATATACCGAGGTCGAACAGGGACATCTGCTCTCCTTCCACTGCTGTTTTTCCTCCTTTCCTCCTGCCTGCGCATTTCTTTTATGATGCGTACCTGCTCTAAAAAGAGACCGGAACGCATCCCTGCAAGTCCTGCGCGTCTCCCGGCAATGGATAAGTCCTGACATGGCGAACCCCCGGCTATCACATCCACAACCGGGAGGTTTTCCCCATGCAGTTTTGTAATGTCTCCCATGTGTTTCATCTCCGGGAACCGGTACATGGTAACTGCCATGGGAAACTTTTCTATCTCACTCGCCCACACAGGCCGTATGCCATTTCTTTTTGCTGCCAATGGAAATCCCCCGATCCCATCAAACAGACTCCCCAGCTTTTTCTCCATCCTTTCACCGCCTTATGCTGCCACTGCTTTGACAACCGTTTTTGAAATGTTGATGGCTGTCTGCGCTGCATAAACTCCGCTCATCAGGTTCGCCTTTGTGCTGGTGTCCAGTCCGAACTGTCCGGCAATCCTCGGCACCTCCGTGGAGGAAAGCATGACACCCAGACCAAGCAGAGGATGGTCCTTGAAGATCATGAGTCCTGCCGTGAGCATGGTGGACTGCAGGAAAGCGGTGAGACAGATTCCAATGACCTGCTTGCACCACTGGGTAAAACCGTCAATATATCCTCTTGGAACAGAAAACATATAAAGGCTTCCAACTGCGATCTGTATGAGCAGGATGCCTCCTCTTTTCAGGTTTCCGAAAAACACTTTTATCACGGCATACCCCATCATCACGGCACAGAATATCTGCAGGATCGGATTCCCCACTCCCGGCATGGCGGCTGACATAAGCACCTGCTGTGCAGTCATCCCGATGCTTTCCGCATCTGTAATGCCGGATAATGCCGATCCGAAGGAACTCTGCAGCGACACACTTAGGGAGTATAAGTTGACCGGAAGAATGGAAAACAGGCTGACCGCCATAAATCCCTTGACATAGTTTAAGGCAGTATCCTTGATACTGCCCCTTCCTCCCTGATACTCTATGGCACATTCAAAAGCTCCGACCACCAGCCCTACCACAAACAATGCCCAGCCAAGCCAACTAAAAAAAGTGGTAATTGCATTCACCCACGGCAGGTCAAACAATTCCACCCCCATATTGTTCATCATTGCAAAAAAATCATTGAGAAATCCAACGATCTTCCCATACAGCCAGTCGATGATCTGGTCTAGTACGGTTTCCGCAACAAAATCAAATATAAACATCTGACACCTTCTTTCTCACCATCCCCTATATGCCAAGGATTTTCCAGATATAGGTCGGTGCCGTCAGCGTAAACACCAGACACGCAAACAGGATTGCGGGTGCCGCCCATTCAAACTGCCCGTGTTTTCGGTAATCAAAGTATGCAGTACCCAGCTTTGCAAAGAAGAATACGGCAAGTATCAGGTCGATTGCCGGGAACACCACCTTATTGACTACTGTCTTGATCTGTGCGGAGGCATCCTGCCATGTACCCTCGATTGCTCCTGCCACGTCCCCTTTTCCTGACGCATATACTGTAGTTCCAAACATCATCGTAAGTGCAAGCACCATCACTGCCATCATCATCCATTTCTTTTTCTTCATCTGATCTTCCTTTCCTTTTTTCTGTTTTTTTACTGCATTTTCATTTCACTGGTCTGCTCCGGTTCTTCCAAAAGGTCTGTCATCTCATAAATGACAGGATTCTCCCAGAACTTTAAATCTCCACGGTATCCGAGTTTTAAGTGGCTGAACTCCTCCGCAAGCTCCCTTACGGACTCCGGCGCATTAGGTGGAAGTTCCTGATTCCAGATCACCCATTCCCCGCTCTGGTAGCGCGGGGTAAGTTCTAAAACTACATAATCCTCCGGCACAAATGCCGGGTAACGCTGCAGCCTGCCCCTCGCATCATAATAAGCTGCTCCCTCCTGCATCACCGTGAGTGACATAAGCCGCAGCGTATCTGCAAGGGATTTTGTGAACCATGTTTCCCTGTCACAAAATTTCCGTATCCTTCCATCCCTTAAGATGGATTCCAGATTTTCTTTTCGAGTGTAATGGTAGAGCAGTCCTTCCGGCTTTTGGATTCTCTCATATCCCATTTCCTACCTCACATTCTGTGGTGCGATATGCCAGTCATCCCACAGGCTTCCCGATATCTGCACAGCGTCTGACAGGTTCATGGAAAGCATTCCATCCGGTGTCCAACAGTCAAGCAGATAAGTATATACCCGGTACTCCCCGTCCGGCATCCAGACCGGTGTGAAATGTGTCCTCCGGTAATAAGTGGAATACTCATTATTCTTAAATTCAAAGACCGCACTGTATCCATTTCGGGTTCTCTCTAAAAGCCGCCAGTAGGTTTCGTAATAAAATTCCGGGAAATAACTGACTGCCGTCTGCGGTGCCGTTGTTGCAGATGTCTGGCTGCTTGATGCCCTTACACTCAGGGAGACATTCACACCGTACCCGCTTTTTGTAACTATGCCATTTGCTGTCGGTGCCTTTTCATCGGTGACCAGATGCATATCCGCAGTCAGGGATGCCGAATAATGTTTCTCTTCAAATTCCCACCAGCCTTCATCCACATACTCGCCATCATCCTCCCAGTGTCCATGGCTCTGTGTGCATCCTGCCTCACAGCTTGCCGAATGGTCCTCTGACTCCCAGTTCCAGTCACTGTGCCATACCCATTTTTCCTTCCACTTGGCTTTCCAGACACTCCATGCCGCCTGTGTCTTTTCTGGATTTACAGGCATCACTGCATTCTCTTTCCGGTATCCATCATTTCTGTCATCTGCAACAGGATTGGGCGGTGGATTGTCATCCAGATCCACAATGTTCGCCGTGATGGTTCCCCGGCTCACGGATGCACTGCCTCCGCTGGCGGTCACGCTAATCGTGATATGCTGTTCTGTGGATGGGGTATGCCATTTTACCCACACGAGCTGCTGTCCATCCTCCGGGTAATACACGTTTTCAACCTTGTAGCTTCTTCCCAGGATAGAAAATGTCACGGTGACGGAGTTGTCTGGATCGCTCTGTCCTCCACTGACTGTGACCGCCGTTATCACATCCGTATCCACACGGTATTCATAGTCCGCTTCGATGACTTCCGGTGTGATCACCTCATTAAACCGCACGATGCCAAGTCCTAATGCGCGGATGATATCCTCATCATTTGCTTTCTCTGTCTTAGAACCGCTCCACGCCGGATACCCTAAATCCGATGTTTCCAAAAACATGGCAAGCGGCAGGTTTTTATGGGAAAGGGACGGCATTTTCTTTCGCAACAAACCGCCCCTTAACTGATTGTATTTTGCTGCTTCCGTGGCGGTAAACGCAGTCCGGACTCCCTCAAAAGTCACATATGCGATTGGCTCTAATAACAGCTTGTACTCTCCGTTTGTCAGCGTCTGGAAATCCATGCCGACATATCCTGCAATGGCTCTGATCACCTGCTCGTCCGTAAAGTACTGTTTGATGGCTGCAAGGTTTGCCCCTCCTCTTGAAGTACTGATAATCTGTGGCAGGGACTGTGCTGGATTATAAAATGTATAGCCTCCCATCCTTGCAGAAAGTCCTGCGCCATTCCTGTAGGAAGTCTTGCTTACTTTTCCAAAATGCACCCGGATATCAGTCGGATGCTTGTTGGTAAGGTCAATGGATGCTGATGCAACTGCACCATCACTGGCTCTGATTACCGTTACGCGCACACCCTCATCGTGGCTGCTCCAAAAATTAGTTCCCGTTCCTGCTCCCATACCTCCACCGCCATTGTCGATGTTCCCTTCCCCGGCTGCATAAACCGATACCGGCATTGCCATGGCAAGCATAATTGCAAGAAGCAATACTACTTGTTTTAATAACTTCATCTCTTTTTCCTCACAAAAAAAGCAGACCGTTTTTACGAATCTGCTTTTCACTAACACATTATTCTTTTCTCTGTTTTTTGGCTTCTGCTACAAATGTTCTAATCGTATTAACCAAATCATCCCATTGCTCTGGTTCCTTCATATGAATGTTCCCCATACGCTCGTTATTGGAATCCCTTTGTTCCATTTGTAACCATTTTCCCTCCTGTATCAGACAAACAACTTTTTCATCTTTTACAGGTTCATCTTTTTTTAGGAACATCCATGTAACACAGTCTGTCAAAATAATAAAATCACAATATTCAAACTCTGCTTCTATCTGTTTTTTGTTTTTTCCCAATTCTAACCCTTGATAATTTTCCAAATTGGGTTTTTTCAGCTCAATCGAAACATATGGTTTTGTAGTATTCGTATAGCTATATTGTTCCGGAACGATAATAAAATCCTGCAAGCTATGTGAATCCGCATAATTTTTACGCTTATGAAGTGGATTTTTGGTATCATCCTTGTATCCTTTGTTATCCCAAACTGCTACCAATTGTTCACTTTCTGTAAGGATCGATTGTATAAAATCTCGGATTACAAAACCAAAATAAATCTCTCTTCTTTCAATTTTATATAATCTTTCTACCTCTTCCACATAATCTGCATATGATATACGTTGTTTGTACATAATCCAAGAGCCTCCTTGTCCGCTTGTTATCAGTTTATATCAAACAACATTTCTTGTCACCAACTTAGTCCATGATTCCGATTTTATTGCCATTTTCATACATGTCATCTGCGTAGGTGCCTGAACCTTCCCCTTCATCGGTAATCCATCCGAAGCCTTCCACATATACCATGCCGTCTTTGGTATCACCTGTCTTTGGTGTCTGGTTCTCTGCCGGAGCCGGTTCCTCCTGTTTTTCCTCCTCGTAGGACGGCGGTGTATCCGGCTGGTCCGTGGCGGTTCCCTCAGACAGTGCAGGCGGCTCACTCGGTTTTTCCTCTTCTGTTTTCTCCGGGGTTTCCTGAATTTCCTGCTCCCTGTCATTTACGGAAGTTCCTGTCTCCGTCTCGATCACAAGCGGCTCTTCCATCTCTGCTTCTGTGCTTTCTGCCGGAGCCGGTTCCGGTGTTTCTGTCTCCACAAAAAGTTCTGTCTCCTCCGATTCTCTCTCCACGACCTGTGCCTCCCTGTCCGGCTCATGGTAGAGCACCCTGCTGATTCCAAACACAAGCACCGCACATACTGCTAGAAGTCCTGCGACTGCCAGCCACTTTTTTGTCTTATCTTTCATGGCATTCCCTCCTTATGCTTTTTTGATTGATTTTCGTAGTTCACACGCTACCATAGAACGTCTGGAAAGTCTATGGAAATGTAATAAGTCTTACGATATCTGTAACATGTTACTAAAATTTCTCCCGGTAGGCCGCCCTCACCTTCAACCTGACCGACATATTCGACAAGATTTTTCCTGCGAAACGCACAGGCACTTCCATCGTGACCTCTGCATCCGCATAATAAGTTCCTCCCGGCGATGCCAGTGCCGTGTTGTGGATGTCTACAGAAAGATTTTTGAGCCTGTACTCCAGTTCACCACTGTTGTTATAGCGGACATAACTGTTCCCATCCTCTTCCAGACCAAGCAGAAAACACATCCTGCCATAGATATCCCCATGGTCCACGGATGCCGCAAATCCCGTATCGTCCGGCTCATATCCTGCAGCATATCCTTCCCTGACACCATGATAAACTTCATTGTAATTGTCGTTTACCACGGAAACTACGGCAGATTCCATGGCATCTTTGATTCCGGCTGCCGTGATGACAAGGCGCATGTATTCTGAAACACCAAGGATGATAAAAAGCATGGCTATTGTTGCAGCTACAGCAACCGGAGCCATGCTTCCCTCCTGCCCTGTCAGAAGTCTTTTTAAACTCTGATAGCATTTTCTCATTTCCAATACACCTCACTCTTTCCCGATGCCCTCGCCCTTATGGTTACCGGAAACGACCTTAACTTTCCAAAAAGTCCGAGGTCTTTCTGTAACGTCAGTGTTACCGTCACCTCTTCATTCAACTGGATTTTTCCGGTTCTTGACCAGCTTACGGCTGGATGTATCCCTGTTTTTTCCTCCAAGGTTCTCTGCCTTGCGGTTGTCTCACTTCCAACCCTGCCGCTGATCTCTGCCTCCCTCACCAGCTCGTCTGCAAAATTGTCAAGCTGTATCTTCGTGATAAAAACCGGGAATATCCTGACGCCAAGGGCAATGACAAACATCACACAGAATACAACGACTGCCGCATCGATATATCCCTCCCCCTTTTTGTCCCTCATAATTTTATAAATCCGTTTCATTTTTTCTCCTTCCTGCGCTTTTATCAGAACAGTGTTCCCATGGACTTTATGATCTCATAGCCGATGATGGCAAAATAGGTTGCAAGGAAACATAAGAGCATGGCAAAAGAAAAGACACGGATTTTCGGCGGGATTTTTGCTGCCTTTGCCTTTAACCTCTGCAGTTCTGCCTGCTTGAAGTCGTGTGTGAGCATCTGGAAATACACTGCACCGTCATCACCTCTTAACACACCGATCAGTCCCCGGACCACATCGGAGAGCTGTGGGGAATTGAGCCTTGCCTCGAAACGGGTGAGTGCTGCCTCATAGCTGCTGGAACGCATGTCGGCACACACAATGTCCAGTTCCTTCTGGAACATCTCCCCGGCATTTTCCTTATAATGCTCCAGCATGGAAAGTACATCCCTGCTGTTTTTCAGTTCCTGTGTGATGGTGGAAACAAAACGGTACAGCTCCCCCTCGATCTGCTCCCTTTTTTCCCTTACCAGCTCTTCTGCTTTTCTTGTCTCCTTATAGTAGACCATGACTCCTAAAAGCACGAGCAGGATGGCAAGCAGCGGAAATACATGCAGTGCCGGAAGGATCAGGAGAAAAATGCTCCCTGCCTTCAGATAGGCATACGCCATATAGGTTTCCGGTGTCATCTTAAGTCCTGCCGCATTAAGGACATTCTGCATCCTGCTTTTTTTGTAGGCATTCATTCCGATGTATTTTCCTAAGTATGCCGCTCCGTCCATGTAGAACGCATCCAGTGTTTTCTGCAGTTTCTTTTCTTTCTTCCCTGACTGCATCATCGCCCTGCCGGTCCGCAGTGTCGGCAGCTTTAAGATGCCCGACAGCAGAAGGAACAGTCCGCATGCCGTCAGGATGAATACAACTATCAGTACGATTTTCAATTTATCCCTCCCCCTTATGTCCGGTATTCAATCGGCTTTGTCAGTTTTATGACGCATGCCGTGGAAACAAAAATAATTGCGCCGGTAACTGCCAGCATAATCTGTCCGGGGATGGTATGCATGAGCGTATCGTACCAGGACTGGTTCAGGAAATATAACAGCGGGATATTCCCCACTGCCAACACCACCATTGTGATAAATTCCTTTCTGGGTTCAAATACCAGATATTCCAGCTCTGCATTCACGATGCGCATGTCCGACAGTTTCGCCACGATCGGTGTCAGCGTTGTCTTTAGTGACCTGTCATACAGGCAGGACTTTAAGGCATCCACCCACTCCATGAACACATCATTTTCAATCTTTCCCTTAAGCTCCTCCAAGGCTGCTTCAAGGTCTGGATCTATGAGGCGGATTCTTGACACAAAATCTGCAAACACGGTCTTGACCGGCGGATTTAAATATTCGAGGTTTTCCTCCACCGAAGTAAGGATGTCCTCACTTCGCAGGTATGCCGTTGTAATAATGGACAGTGCGGTTTCCAGTTCCGATGACACATCCTTTTTGAAATGGGATGCGGTCAGCCTGATGTACCAGAACGGCAGAAATAAAAATCCGCACGCCAGCACCGGAATTAAAAAAACATTTCCGATCATGACGGCAATGGCTGCTCCTGCGGCAAACAGCAGGAGGGATGCCGTGCATAAAAGCGGGAACAGCTCCTCCCTGTCCGTTATTTTCAAAATTGCCTGTACTTCCTCGATTTCCCTTCGGAAATAGGATTTTTTCCTGCGCTTGGTTTCCTCCAGTATCTCCTCACGGATTCCTTTCGGTGCGTCCAAAAGCCTGTGGAAAATGTTCCCCGTAAAGTCATTTAGCCGGATGTTGAACAGCAGGAATGCCCCTGTAATGATCCCGATGCAGGCAATGACCTGTAATGTCAGCATGCTTTCTCCCCTCCTTTTTCAATTCTTTCCAGCACATCTTTTGGCATGCCGTTTTCCAAAAATCTCTTTTTGAGGCTCTCGGAAATTCCGCACACCTTCTTATGCGTGCCGTTAATGATAAAGCGGTCCCCTTCCATCCGATTTTCGGTGATCTCATAGCGGTACAGCGGGTTAAACTTCCGCTTTCCGTCTGCCGTGATCTCACACTCCATGATTTCCATGAGTTTTCTCTTGCGGTTCTCAAGCTGCTTGGTGAACACCACGATAGGAAATGCCTCCGTTACAAGATCCATCAACACCTCATCATCCATGTCATATTTTCTCTTGCACAGTGTCCTCATTCGGCTGTAAGTGGATTCACAACTGTTGCTGTGGATCGTGGTAAGCACTGTATGACCGGTTCTTGCCGATTCCTGTGCCGTGTACGCCTCCGAACTACGCATCTCCCCGACACAGATGATCTCCGGGTTGAAACGCAGTGCCATATCGAGGAGCATGTCCTGATCAATATTCTGCTTTTCATTTTCGCTGTATCTGGTCAGCGTATGGATGACACTGTTGGTCACTTTTCCATCCTTTTCCCTTACAAGTGCCAGCTCACGGCTGCCGTTTTCGATGGTAAAGATGCGCTTTCCATCCGGTATGGTGGTAAGCAGCCAGCCTGCAAGCGTGGTCTTTCCCGAACTGGTTGCTCCTGCAACACAGATGCTGATTCCATAACGCAGGCACTCTGCCAGAAAATCCAGCATTTCCCCTGTTGCGGTGCCGCCATCCACAAAGTTTTCCTTTTTCAGGCTCTGCGGATTGACAATACGGATGGACGCTGCAATCCCCACATCTTCATCCACGAGCGGCGTCTTTAACACGGCGATTCGGATATTTTTGCTCAAATGCCCTAACACCGCAGGGGAGGCATTGTCCAACACCATGCCCGACACATGGAGCATGCGCCTTATGACATTGACCGCATGCTCCGGGGACTCGAAGTGTTCCTCCAGCTTTTCACACCTGCCGTCATTGTACTGTATCTCGATATCCCGCCAGGAATTGATATCGATTTCCTCTATCCCGGTTCCAAAAATGTACTTGGTGAGGAAGGAAAACTCTGCCATTTCCGTGTAAAGGTCATCAATCAACTGTTCATGTGTTTTTCCCTTTACCGTGATGCGGTAGTCGCAGATATACTTTGTGATGTACCGCTTGACCTGCTGTTTTACTTCCTCGCTCCCGCCTTCTACCATGAGCGTGGAATATTTGCTGGAGATATACTCCTGCACCTCTTTTAAGACATCCGAAAACGCCCTTCCCTTTTCCTCCGGGGAAAAGAACAGATTCTGGTTGTTTTTCATACCCCGAATACCTCCCTGCTGATTTTCTCTATCTCCCTGCGGAATGTCCGGCTCTCTTTCAAGCCGAGTTCCCCAAGCAGTTCCCCTTCTAAAAACTGTGCTTCCACCTCACTGCTGTGCGGAATCTGGAACGACACACTGCCAAGGATCTGTTCCATGTGGCTGCTCGCCTCCTGCTGTCTGATATTGGACACGGCCTTTAGCTGCTTGTCGGCATCCCATTTGTGGTCTGAGAGCAGTGGAAGCTGGGAGGATAAGTAACTGATGGATTTTAAGTCACACCCTGCCAGCCTTAATACCGTATCTGCCTCCATCAATGCGACTGCCGACATGATATCCGATGCGATATTGCTGGTGCAGTCCACGATGACATACGGTGCGATCTGTGCTGCAAGCTGGAGCAGTTCTGCCGCCTGCTCTTTTTCATAGGGCGGATAGGTGAACACATTCTCCCCCTTTAACATCCCGACCATGGAAAGATAATCATTCTTCCGGTAGAACATGCAGTTCTTCTTGATGAGGTTTTCCGTCACATGGGATGCGGCAAGAATGCTCCCCAACGACCTTTCCTGTTCAATGTCTGACGGTGCGCATAAGTAGGGCAGCGGCGGCGTGACCATATCCGCAAGGATTAAGATGACATTTCTTTTTTTCTTTGCCAGATGCTCTGCCAGTTTCACAGACACCACCGTCTTGCCGGAGGAAGGGCTGCCCCACACGGCAAGCACGCCTCCCTCTTCCGGCATCTCTTCTTCCCTTTCCTGCTCCAAATTTCTCTGGAACAAAGAATTTTTCATGAAATTCAAACACTATTCCTCCATATCCGTATCATTTTTCTCGTCTGCCGAGGTTTCTTCTGCCGTCACTGCATCCGCTTCCCCTCCTGTCCTCGGCACCTCATTTTTTACAACAGATACCTCTTCTTCCTCTGTGGTTTCTTCCAGAAGCTCCTCCAGCACCAGATCCTGTGCTTCAATGAACTGTGCGGCTTTCTGGCTGTCTCCCCTGTATACCAGTGACAGGTGGATTTCTCCCTCTGCTTCCAGCCTTGCCAGCAGTCTGCTCTGCTCCGGTCTGACTAACACCGTGACGGTGGACGGAAGCTCCTTCTCCTCTTCCTGCTCCTGTGTATTGGCATCATAGCCGGACTTTGCCGTCACTGCGATGACCTCCACATATTTTAATTCTGCCGGGATGACTGTCTCGCCGCTGCCCAGGTAATCCGGTGCGATGACCGACACGATATCCCCGCTCTTTAATTTGCCGGAGAGTCCTTCCGCAAAAGAACTGATGGTGATGGAGATTGCCTGTTTCTCCCCGTTTAAGTTGTAAAGGTATTTATTTTCTGCGGCCGGTTCGTCCGCTACTTTTTCTGCTACGATATAGTCCCCTGCATAAACATCCGCGGTCAGATATTTCCCTTCCGCCTCCGTGATGCTCCTTAACACATTTTCGGGCAGGTTGTAGCCTCCCACCTCGACTTCCTGCAGCATTCCTTTTTTGATCTCTTCCCCTGCCTTGACGTCCTTTACAAAACGCACGATGGTAGTCTTTTGGGACAGTCCGGCATTCACAAGCGGTGTCACTGCAAAACAGATGAGCAGGGACACTGCAATGCAGAGTACCCCAAGAACAGTACGGTTTTTTAACAGTTTCATGGTTCTCTTCTCCTCCTATCTCGATGTCTCTGTGTATTTTTTCTTTCTTGCTGCCACGACAGTTCCTGCAAGCAGTGCCACAATCCCTGCCAGTAATAATTTCTTTTTCAATTCTTTAACCTCCTATCCAGATACCAATCAGCATTCCTGCAAAAAGAAACGGAACAAGCGGGTATGCCTGTTCCTTCTCCTCTTTTTGTTTCTTTCTGTTCTTTTTTCTGCCCATGTTCCCTGCCGCATGCCACAGCACCAGCAGACACAATGCAAGGAACAGTCCCGTAAGCGCTTGGCTCGCTCCAAGTATCAGGCCGCATGCCCCCATGAGTTTCACATCCCCTCCGCCGATTCCTCCTATGGTAATCCCTGCAAGGAGCAGCGGAAGTCCTGCAAGAACACCCAAAAAATTTGGTGTTCCCGGTGGCAGCACGCTGGTAAGTGCCACCAGAACAACCAGCCAGTCCGGGATGGTCCTTGTCCGTATATCCATGACCGCCGCCAAAGACAGGGCAGAAAAAAAGAAAGCCAGCCTTATCATGTTACATTCCCATGTTCATGCCGCCTTCTTCCTGTTCCAGCTCCTCTGCCTCCTCCGGTTCCTCGTCCAGATCCGTCTGCTGGTGCATAAAAGTTTCATACGCTTTCTGTACCGTCTGGTCAAATTTTTCCTTGGTTCCCCTGTCGGCAAAGAACACCGCATCCCTGTACTGTTCATTTGCTCCTGCCTTTGTTTTCGGCATGGCAACGGTCAGCCCGTAGTCATCTTCCTTGATTCTGACATTTCGGATCGTCATGAAATCCCCGATTTTTACATCGGCAAGGGCAAGGACGCCCTTTTCCGGCTGTATTTTTGTAATGGCAGCCTCCATCTGCATGTCTGCCCCTGCGTCTGCCTGCACTGCGGCATTTTCCTGTACTGCTTCCTGCTGTGTCTGTGTATTTGCTCTTCTAGGCATCTGTTTTCCTCCATATCCTTCTGTTATTTTTCCTGTTTCACTGTTCTGGACCGGTGTCCCTTATCCTGCGTAGTTAAACATGTCCTGAATTCTCTGGGTAAGGGTAGGCATCACCACATCCCCGAAGAGTGCATAAAGACCTGCCAGGAGCAGTGCGCCGAGAACGACTGCGATCAGGATTTTGACCGCCGTATCCACATAGTTCTCACCCTTGGTATCCTTCATTAACATCCCTGCTCTTACGGCAACTGCCTTTACATTCTGTGCTGCTTTTTTCATCATATTTCTCATATCTTTTTCCTCCAATTTTTTCTCATGGTCTGCCGGACCGTTCCTGTGCGATCCGCTCTATGTTCTCTGGTTTTATCCTGTTACATTCCTGCCATCTCCATCGGCTGTCCTTCCGGTGCCTGCATCCCATGATGCTTTGCCACCGTGTCCTGCCCCTGCGAGATTGCCTGCTCATAAGCTCCGATGACTGCTTCATGGAGCTGTTTTCTGCATTCCTGCGTGATAGGGAAACAGATGTCCTTGTACTCATTCCCAACCTTATAGCTTGGCATGGAAACAAACAGTCCATTGCTTCCCTCAATGATCTTGACACCCCGGATTGCAAATGCCCCGTTGATGTTTACGGATGCTGTTCCCTTGATGCTTTCCCCCGGCCGGATGGACTGGATGCGCACATCAAACTGGAGCAGGGAGTTTTCTTTGTTCCCTGCTCCGGATGGTGCCAGCTGTTCTGTGGTTTCTGCCCGGCTCTGGGCAGTTTTTGCCTTTGGCATAATGCTCCTCCTTGTTAAAATCTGATTTCCTCATACCCGGATGGCTCGACATAGAAAAAGCGGCTGACTTCCCCATCCGCAAACTCGACCACATCCGAAATGGACAATGCATGTCCCTGAAACCCTTCCGGTACTCTCCGTCCGTATTTCTCCCAGACTTCCTCCAGACTATAGTTTTCTATCTCCCCCTCATAGACTCTGACATATTCCTCCCTGCGCGGTCTGTCATACCCTCTCTTTTTTCTCTCTGCCAGACTGATAAACCGCATCATGATTGGACTGTCCTGTCCCAGTTGATAGATTCTAAGCCTCCTCCCTTCCCCGATACTGACCTCCGCTGTCTCTTTGACACCACCTCCCTCCGACAGCCGGTCATACACACCCTCCCGGAATACGGGTTCCACCAAAAACTGTTCCTTCACAAACGAAACCAGCTCCTCTTTCTGGAACATGCAGTCGATGACTGCTTTCCCATCTCCCAGATAGCCAGCCGGATTCCCATAATAAAATACAATCCCGTTCTGAACATAAATCCTTTTCATACGCATTACCCACCCATGCTGCGCAGGTAAGGGATTAACTGCCTGTCTAAGAATGCCTTGTCCCCGCAGAATACAAACATCTTGGAGAGTCCGATCAAAAACGGTTCGCCCTCCATGGTGTGCAGGGTGATGATGCTTCCCTCACTGCAGTGCCGGATAAATTCTGCAATGGAGCAGAGATTCCCGTCCACCAGCGTCTGGCTGACCTGATTGTCTTTGATTTCAAATGCCCTGTACTTATTCCTTAACAATCCGTACCTCCCTCCTGCTGTGCGAATTTCAGAATCCTTGCCGCAAGCGCCACCTGTTTTGCAGGACTCATATGTTTTACCGCTGCATTTAGATAGGCTTCCACTGCCTGCGGGTCCTGACTCCCCATCTCCACGATATCTACTTTGGATACCACAATCTTTCCACTGCTCATGGACAGCTTTACGATATCCCCGCTCTCAAGCTCTGCCATCTGGCGGAATTCTTTCGGAATCAGGATACGTCCTTTTTCGTCTAACAGCTTATACACCGGTTTTTTCATCCGTCCCCTCCTCTGTGGTCCGCAAGATGATGTTTACCTTATCCTCCGTGATGCCAAGCTCCCTGCAGATGGCAAGCAGTTCCTCCGGCACTTCCGTCCCCTGCACAAGTTCTGACGGCAGGATGATAATGCGTCCTTCCTGACACACAATGTCAAGGTCTGCGTCCATCGGGATTCCGGCATCCCTTAATAATTCTTCCGGTATCTGGAACGCAATGTTTTCCTCCTTTGCCAGTTCCTCTGCCACATCCTGTCCTGCCCTTGCAAGCAGGAACTCCTTTGCCGTGTTCTTAAGTTCCCCGTCCTCTGCCATATACACAAGTTTCACGGTGTCACCGGTACAGATACCAGCCTGCTCTAACACCACTGCGGGAATCTCAATACACCCGTTTTCCGTCATCTTTCCTTCCATTTCTACTAACTGAAGCATGTTTTCCTCCTTTTTTCCTTTTTTATGTGTCCTGTGGCTCTTCCTCTGTCTCCTTTCCCCTCCACCGGACCGTTTTCTGTTCCCCATACAGTTCAAACAGATTCATCTGCATCGGCATGCTTTTTTTTCTTTCCTCCATGTCATAGTTTGCGATCAGCACTTCCGGGAACTCACTTCCGTTGTCATACCTCTGTGCAAGGTTATTGATCCTTGTCACCGCTTCAATCTGAAAGTCCTGATACAGCTCACGGATATAGGCACAGTCGTTATAGGAAACCATGAACTTTCCCTGTATGCCTTTTAAGGTATCCCTGAGCCTCACATGATCTTCCTTACGGAACACCACCTCATAGTGTCCCTCGGTTTCAAAATACGGCGGATCGCAATAAAAAAAGGCATTCGGTCTGTCATATTGACGGATGAGTGCCTCAAAATCCTTATTCTCGATTACGGTATCCTTCAGCCTGCGGTTTGCCTCCCAGATGATGGTAAAGGTTTTGCGTATGTCAAAAGGCTGGCATCCATAAGAGGTGCATCCGCTCCCATAGCTGTAGCGGATAATCTTATAGAATGCCGCCGCCCTTTTCACATCACCTACTGCGGCACGCTCCATGAGGATGTCACGGATTTCTGCCGCCTCCGGTTCTTTTAAGAAGTGCGTTGCAATCTCCAATTCTTCCGCAAGATGTTCACTCTTAAATTCTTCCATGGCCAGAAATTTCCGCAGCGTTGTAAATTCATCTCTGGAGTTGAGCGGCAGGAAGGACAGTTCCCGAAGCAGTGCCATTGGCCTTTCCTTGACACAATAAAAGAGGTTTGCAAGATTTGAATTGAAATCATTGTAAACCTCCATGCATTTATCCGGCGGTTTTCCGAATAAAACCCAGCCGCCACCGCCAAATACTTCTATGTAGCGGTCATAGTTTTTCGGCATGCGCAGATAGATCAGATCGCGCAGTGCTTTCTTGCCGCCAACCCAGCTTATGATGCTGTTCAAATTTTTTTCCTCCTATTTTGGTTCATTCATATGGAAAGCCTCCCCCTGCACCAGCAGTTCATCCACCATCCTGCGGATGTCTGCCACCTCCTCCGGCATCTGTGTAAAATCCACATGGTGGTCCCTTTCCACAAGCGGTGTGTACCAGTAGTCATATGGGATATAATACTCTGCCAGTGCCTGTTTCTGTTTTTCACTCAGGAAGCTGCTGCCCTGCTCCATCATGCCGCCCGGAGTCATGAAAATCGTTCCGAAGTGTTCCCCGGAAGACTCCAGATCAAGCGTGACAAGTGCCAGCGTGCGTATGCCGGAATCCCTTCCGCAGACCACCGCCGGCATCATCACCATCCCATACTCCTCATCCACATATCCTTCCCCGTACACGGTTTCAAATGCCTGATGCATGGCAAGCAGCTTTTGGGCAGCATAGGCGGTATCCCCTCCATTGCATGACACATTCAGCCGATAGAAATCTGTTTCTTTTAATATCTCATTTACTTTCCCTAAAAACTCCCTGCATTTCTTTTCGGACAGGGTTTCCTTCTGCGGTACGACAGTAAAGTCATCCTCTTCCACATTCAGGGCCAGCGTGCTTCCATTTTCCCATTCCACATGAATTTGTCCGATATCATCCACATCAATTACTTTTCCCTCCATGCCGGACGGCATCTGGTGTTCCCCTTCCATCTGCCCCAGCCTGACCACGGTACCCGCAGGATATCTTTCCTTCAGCCGTTCTATCTGTTCCCTTCTTAACATTCCTCACCTTCCTCGATTTCTTTTACCAGTTTTCGGATTCGTATTCCATCCTTTATTCCCTGTATATAAAGCTGTTCCTGTTTTATCTGGCTGATGTCTAACATGCATCCAAAAAGTTCTGTCACCATCCTGTACGCTTGTGGGTTTGACAGCTCCAGTTCTTTTCTTAAGTCTGCCAGGAACTTTTTTTCCTTCTTTGAAAGTTCCCTTGCCTCTTCCTGATCCATGATCTGCTGGCGGTATGATTCGATAAGCTCCCCAAAAAACTGCACCATGACTGTATCATCCAATTTCATCTGTTTGCCTCCTTGGTTTCTTTGGGACACACAATACTACATACACCAGCACATATCCAGCAGAATATTATTTTTTTACAGAGTCTGCGTCATGCCATGATTCCAGATTCTGTCCAGTTCTTCCTCCGTCATGACGCCCCAGTGTCTTTCCTGTGTCCAGAAACTGACATACAGTTCTCCCTCCTGCGTATAGATTGGTCTTTGTTCAAAGCCTTCTCCCCAGCCGTCACTCATCTGTCCGTCCCAGAAATTTTTCAGTTCATAGATTTCATTTTGTGTCAGAGGCTGGCAGATACTGCATTCCAGAACTCCGAACAGTTCTCCCCGGATGTTCTGCACTCTCGGAAATGCACTGATCACTTTTGCAACCATCTGTCTGTTCCCGTCAAAATAATGCATGAGTCCCCTCGGCTCTTCTTCCACATGCCTTTCTTTGAGGATGGCTTTCTGGATTTGTTCCTCATAATCTGCCAGTTCACTCCGGTACAGCGTTTCCTGCTCCTCTCCATCCTGATACATCATCCCTGCCAGCGAACTGTAAAGGCAGAACGTTTCACAGGGTATCCCGTTTTTTTCAAGCAGATCGGCAAATTCCCCCTGATATTCCTGATACTCATGGATTGCCCGCTGCGTGCCAACAAAGCCTTCGGGAATAAATCCGCTGTCTGCCATCGCTGCCTGTCTTTTATCACGGGCAACCCCGGCATAATCAATATACGGCAGGAGAAATTCATCAATTTCAAATATCCCAGCCTCTTTAACCAAAAATTCCCCATACTCTTTATCCGTATGTATCTGCGGATGTATTTCAAATTCATCCAGATTCTTTGCGATGTAAGTGATATCGGTAAATTCACTTGTCCCCACAAATCCTGCCGCCATTGCAAGCTGGTCCATTTTTGCTTCATCAAAACGGCTGACGGTCTGGCACATCTCATTAAAAAGAGTCAGTTTCCGGACATCCCCCTGCAGAAACATACACATATCTTCCGGGGAAGGAAGGATGCTTTCCGGCAGCCGGATATTTTCTATCCCGTTCACAATTCCTTCGGCAAAAGCTGCGATGTTTAATCTTTTCTTTACCTTATCCATGGCACTGATGTCCGTTGGCAGATAAAGGTACTCCTTATCCCCTGCCTCATTTCCAAGAGATAAAACTGCCACGGTTTCATCCGGTCTGTCGATGTATTCTGGAAAGGTTTTTCCGTTATAGACCTCCTCCATGTGGAATCCCTGATCTACCAGTATCCCATGTGGCAGGAACTTACATTTTCCTTCTGAAAAAATCTTCTGCGCATATGCGTTAAAATCCATTCTGCTCTTTTCTTCTTCTGAGATTGCAAGATGCCGGTCCAAATAAAGCCTCAGCCCGACACGGTTTCCGTCCGTCAAGTCTGTAATCAGGGACAGTCCCTGCAGGCTGTAAGTCAGGTTAATCAGTTGTTTCATTTCCCGCATGCCTGTCTCACTGCTGTAGACACCCACCACTCTTTTTTCATATTCCGTCATTCCATCCAGCCTTCTGGCAAAGAAATTAAGTTCGTCCATGTTGACGGTCTGGCCTTTCAGGAACCCAAAATAGGACGGTTCATCCCGCACCTCACTGATACAGCATACCGGTACAATATCTTCTATCCCGATACATTTCATGCAATACTGTATGTCCATGTCCGTTGCCGGCAAAGTTATATCTACCGTCTGTTCCCCATTTTTTGCTCTAATCTTCATTCCACACCTCCCGTTCTACGATGTCCACCCCATACCTTTCCATCACGAATGCATTGACGATGAGCCTTAAGATTTCATCCGGTATCAATTCCCTGTCGGTCAGCTCCGACAGCCGGATATGCTTTGTCCCCAGATACACATCCCTTGCCGCATGGAACAGGATATATTGTTCCAGCGTAACGCTGCCAAGCCGGATGCGGTCAAAATAAATCCCCGTATCCAGCACCTGCTTAGAAACTTTCTCCCACAGGTTTTCATCTGCAGACAGAAGAAATACTGCGGCGGCATAATTCGGAAGTCCGCACAGGTTCTTTTTCCGTCTGCCAAGCAGCAGGGAAGAAAAATCGTTTCTGTGCCTGCTGTCATAAAAAATCAGTTCCTTTTCTGCGTTTCCAAATACCTCCTGTATCCTTTTCTTTAAGTGTTCCATCTGCATCCGGCTGATGACACAGTCCACAATCTCCGAATAATTTCCCCTGCTTTTCCACTCTTCCATGTCAAACATCCACCCCTGCCCTCTGGGACGATATCCCGGCGGCTGGCGCATCTGCCGTTCTAATAACTGCAGTCTTGGACTGTTGCAAAAAAATCCCGACATCAAATCTGTCTCCTTTCTTTTTCCATAAAAAAAGACAGCACCCATTTCATTTCTAAAATAAGTACTGCCTTACATGTTCATCTGCATCCCTTTTTCCTGTTCCAGTCTTTCTGACTTGACCTCCTCATAAATTCTTGCGACATCGACACAGCCTGTAACAAAATCATGCCCTGCAAACTGTGGGTATAACGGAATTTTCTTTTTCGGGACTGTCTGATACGATGCCGAAGTATATCCCATCTGCATGAGCTCCTTATATGAGACTGCCCTGCCATCCAGAAAATAGGTTTCCCTCTCTTCCTTCTGCATCTGGCAGAGTGTTTCCAGAATTCGCCCACAGCCGTTTCTGTTCTTGTAGGTGCTAATCGCCGCTGCCGAAATCTTAAGCTCTGCCGCCAGTTCTACCAGAGTGCGGTATTCCTTTCCCCGGATCATGCACATCGGGAATCTGGTTATCATCTGCTCTGCCGGGATGCCTGCCTTTTCCTTTATCTCCAGCAGGATGTCCGCGGCTGTTTCAAAATCCACCCCATGGTTCTCCATCATCTCACGGATGCAGACAATCCCGATGTTATTTTCCCTTGCGAATGCCCGTTTGCTTTGATAAGTTTTTCCGCGGTAGGTTATTTCATACTGTGGCTTGTTCATCTGCCTGATTGGTAGAAACAGTGCCTCTTCCATGCTCATGCTATATTTGAGCCGCTCCCAGACCAGCGAATAATCTTTTCCATAAAAGTTTGCTATCTGTGCCAGTCCATGAAATTCCTTTCCGCAGAAAGAAAGTGTTTCCTTCTGTATGATTTCTGCGATAGCTTCCTCGGCTGTCTTTCCGTCCTGCAGTCTTTTTGAAATGACGGCGGCACTGGTTCCGTACTCCTTTGCAATATCCGTCAGGCTTTTATATTCCCTGCCCCAGACGGTGTAGGTCTGTGCATCTTTTACCTTTTTTGTCCTCTCTACCGACTGTTCAATATCTTTTGTCCTGTAATATTTATGTGCCAGCGGAGAGTAAGGCAGGTCCAGGTCATCGCACAGTTCATGCAGTGAAACATATTTTTTCCCTGCATAGTCTATCTCATGTCCTTTTCTGCGCTTCACTTCATCCCCTTCCTTTCGGATAAAAAAATAGCGGTACCCATTTCATTTCTAAAATAAGTACCGCCTTACATGTCCATGTGCATTCCCGCTTCCATCTCCCCTGCCTCTTCCCCGCCCTCCTGTACTTCCAGTTCCGGTATCATGTTTCTGTTTAAACTGATTTCCTCCTGCTTCATCTGTTCTGAAATTGCTGCAAGTGCAATGCTGTTCATCTTGTTCTGCAGGTAAGTTTCAAACTCCCCTTTCGCCTCTGTCACGGTTTTATCCATCTGTTCAGCAAACAGTTTCTGCAGATAGGGGATATTACTTTTTAACTCCTGCCGTACATTTTTCAATGTCGAGACGATATTTCTCCGGTCCTCCCTGCTCAGGACACGTTTCTCATCCAGAAGTTTTTCAATCTCCTCTGACCTCTTTTCCAGTTGCCGCACCAAGTCACGGGTTGCTTCATCCACTTCCCGGCGCATTACTTTCTGCCTGTCACTGTATGGGCATGGTTCAACGAATGTCCCATTCACTTTTGTAATGGTAACCGGTATCCCCTCTCCAATGTTAAGTGATGTGATTGCTTCGGCAAACTGTGTATAGGACATCTCCACCTCAACGATCATGTCATTGATGTCTGTCCCTGCCAAAAACCAGTCCTCGTTGCCCTCCCTTTCCATCATGCCTTTTGAAATGGACAGGCGTATGACATTATTATGCATGATGGAACTTCCAAACAATGCCGTTCCTGAACCACCGATTGAGGACCTTGCAAACCGAATCATTCCGTAACTTGGGTGCTGCTTTTTCTCCATCCCTGTTTCTTTTCCTTTCTCTGAATTTTGTCCCAAAATACTTAAAAATCTCTTTTTTGCCTCTATGCATCTATAAAAACGTGGAAAAAAATAGGGCAAAAACTGGTCATTTTTTGCTCCAATTTTTGCCCTCAAACCACAACATCTTGTGGTCTAACATGCCTATTTTTCTTATTTTCCACAATACTGCATCAGAACTACCGACTCAACATGTACCGTATTCCCAAACTGGTCAACCGGCTGTACTTTCACAATCTTATATCCACGCTCCGATAACACCTTTAAATCCCTTGCAAGTGTTGCCGAATCACAGCTTACATACACAACTCTCTGTGGTGACATTGTAACAATAGTATCCAAAAGCTTCTCATCACAGCCTTTTCTTGGTGGGTCTACCACTATAACATCTGGTCTTGTCATATTGTGACCAGTACCATCATCTGCTTTCCTGCTTTCATAAAATGCTGTGACTACTTCTTCTGCCTTTCCTACAAAGAACTCTGCATTATCTATTCCGTTAAGCCCCGCGTTATTCTTCGCATCTTCAATCGCCTGTGGAACTATCTCTACACCGTATACCATTCCTGCATTTTTTGCCAAAAATAACGAGATTGTTCCTATTCCACAATACAGATCCCACACTGCCTCATTGCCTGTAAGACTAGCAAATTCCAATGCTTTGTTATAAAGCACTTCTGTCTGTTTAGGATTAACCTGAAAGAATGAAAGCGGTGATATCTGGAATTTTATATCTCCAATGTAATCTTCTATATAAGGTCTTCCATAAAGAGTTACACATTCCCTGCCAAGTATTACATTAGTATCCTCTTTATTAATATTGACAACCAGCGAAGCTATATTTAACTTTCTTCCACTGTTATTACTTGTATTATTATCACTACCTGATGAAATATTATCACTTGCTGAACTGCCACTATTAAGCCGCTCAATCACTCTTACAAGTCCATCTGCCGCCTCTTTTCTTAACATTTTCTTAGTAACAAGACAGACCATAATCTCATCAGTATGAAATCCTGTTCTTATAAGTATATGTCTTAAAGTTCCCTTATGGATATTCTCGTTATAGGCTCTTACCCTGTAATCTTTCATCCACTGCTTGACGGCTGTTAATATTACAGAGTTGTTCTCATCACCTAAAAGGCAGTCATCACAAGGAATTATTGAATGTGTATGACCTGCGTAAAATCCCATAATAATATTACCGTCTTTATCCTCACCTACAGGATACTGTGCTTTGTTGCGGTATCTGAATGGCGTGTCCATACCAAGAATGTAACACATTTCATAATCTACGCCTTCTGTAAGTCCACCTATTCTCTGTAAATTATCACTGACAAGCTTCTGTTTGTACTTAAGCTGTGCAGCGTAACTCATAGCCTGTAACTGACATCCGCCACACTGCCTTGCTATATTACATTCCGGTGTAACCCTGTCCTTTGACGGTGTTATGATATTCATAAGTCTGGCATATCCGTAATTCTTCTTTGCCTTCATAATCTTAACTTCTACTACATCACCTATGACTGTATCTTTTACAAATAATGTATAGCCGTCTATCTTGCCTATTCCTTCTCCTGTTACTCCTATATCCTCTATTGTAACCTGTACAATATCATTCTTACTATATGCCATAACTGTTCCTCACATTAACAACTTGTTCTTCTTATGTTGGATTCAAGCCATCTGTTAAATCCAAGCCAGTCATTAGTGTCTTTGGCTTCAAGACATTCCCTTAAAGTTTCAAGCTTTGCATCCATATTATCTGCCATAGAAAGTGCTATTGCTTCTGCTATTGCCGGCTTCTTAGGTGAACCATATTCTAACTCACCGTGATGTGATAATATACAATGGCCAACCTCATTAGCTAATATCTCTGGAAAATCTGGTATATGTCTGATTTTTTCAATAACCATTTCGTAGCCAATCACTATATGTCCTATAAAATTCCCCTCATCTGTGTAGTCATTTCTTGGAAATTCACTTAATTCCCTTACCTTGCCTACATCGTGAAGCATTGCACAGCTTATAAGCAGATCCCTGTTAAGAAAATCGTAATTCTCACTCATCTTTGCACATAATCTTGTAACACTTAGGCTGTGTTCAAGCAGTCCACCCATAAATCCGTGATGTACTGTCTTGGCTGCTGACGTATTCTTGAACTTTTTAATAAATGCTTCATCTTCAACGAAAAATGCTTCCAAAAGCTGCTTTATGTATGGATTATCTACACTTCTTACGAATCCTAATAATTCCTCATACATCTGCTCTATATCATATCTTGAAGATGGAATATAATCTGTTGGTGTGTACTCATCCTCTGCTGCCACACGAATTCTTTCTATTTTAAACTGTAATGCACCATTATAACTTGTAACCTGTCCATTAACAAATACATAATCATTAACTTCAAAATCGCATATTCCACCTGAATTAACGTCCCATATCTTTGAATCTATCTGTCCTGTCTTATCTATAAGTATAACATTCTCGTATTCTTTTCCAGCCTTAGTAAGTGCTGATGACTTGGATTTACACAGATATACCTCTGAAATTCTGTCTCCGTCTTTAAATGTTTCTATATAACGCATACTCTTCCTCCATTCAATCAGATTTCTCTCTGATTTCAATTAATCTTATTATATTCTTATCTCAACTATTTAATTCTACTCTGTACTGTCAAGTAGCTGCTTTATCTGTATTCCACATTGACATCATAAGATACTTCAAAATACCCTGATTTACCAAGCCTTTTTACAAGGACATTAACGCTCTGTCCTGACTGGCATCTGTACAGCTTCTCATTCAGCTTCTGCATAGTAAGACATTCCTCGCCATTTACCTCTACAATTACATCTCCTGTCTGAAGTCCTGCCTGATATGCCGGCGACTCCTGCTCAACTGCAAGTATATATATTCCTGTTGTAAGACTGTATTTATCTGCCAATTCATTATCTACATTCTCTGCTTTAATACCAAAATACATAATCTCCTGACGGTTTATCATATTCTCAATAGTACCTTTAAGATCTGATATTCCCATAAACTTAAGCTTGACATCTTTATTACTGTGTACAGATATTCCTACAACATTGCCGTCCGAATTAAATAAAAATGCGTAATCTTCATCTTTGGCTGTAAGATTAGTTTCAAATATGTCTACATTATTATCTATAAGGCTGTACGAGCTGATATTGGTTATAGTTCCATAATCTACTGCCCCATCCGCTCCATATATATTGCCTGCGGCAATTACAAGCTCACCCTTGTTAAGTATATATGAATTGCTAAGAACTGATACCTCTATGCTTGTCCTGTCGTCCTCACTCATCTGTTCAGCATCAACACTTATTATACTTATACCTGTATTACTGTCTGAGCACACATATACTGCCTTATATTCATTATCATTAACCTTAACACTTATATCCGCAGTATTATCAGTATATTTCTTTGATGTAAGTATAATATATCTTGAATTCACATAGGCAACAATAAGTCCTGCCGTAGATGTTACATTTTCCCTGTTCTCAATATAATTCTCATAATTAAGCCCTTCCGTGCTTTCCTGAATTATGACAACTGACTTCTGCACATCATCTACCTTCGTTCTTAACGACTGCATTAATGTATCATAATCCTTCTTAATCTGTGGCTGTCCTTCTTCATCCTCAACAACAACAGGCTCCGGATATTCATCTCTTGTGAATTCAATCCTGTCCTGTTCTGCTTTCTTCTTATCAAACTTCGCCTTTACTGACGGCACAATAAGCTTGTCAGCCGCTATATATACCACTCCTGCTATTATTATCAATATAAGTATCTTAATTGTTCTTATAAGATTCTTATATTTAACCTTAGGACTTAATACAATCTTTTCCGTATATAAATCGTATTTCTGCTCCGTATCTTTATGTTCCATATTATCCCTCATTCTTATTCATTAACAGATGCTTACACATCTGATATGTTAAATCACAAGTACATTTTTCTTCTGACTATCCGGTTATTACGCAATATAAATAAAGTATACACTATGTTTATGAACAAACTATGACATAGATGTTAAAAAGTCGGCTCTTTCTTAAATTTAGCCTATGGTTTTAATCTGTTTTAGTATATAATAAGAGAGGATTGTCAGCTTTTATCACTAATAGCAGACATATAATAATTATTATTTAAAATGACAGGAGTATTACATTGAATAATAAATCATTATCAACACTTGAATATAATAAAATAATATCTCGTCTTGTATCTTTTGCCTGTTCTGACGGTGCAAAGCAGATACTTCATAAGCTTGAGCCTATGACTGACATAGACAAAATCAATACAGCACTTGATTATACTAATGATGCACTTACACGTGTATACCAGAAGGGAAGCGTGGATTTCTCAAGGATAAAAGATATCAGGGGAAGCATTGCAAGACTTAAAGTTGGAAGCTCTCTTAATGCACTTGAGCTTCTTAACATATCTATGTTATTAGAATGTGCTGCCCACATAAAGGGATACTATGAACAGCGTGCTGATTCAATACAACCTTTAATAGATATGCTTGACCCTGTTACACTTCTTAATAACGCAATTAAGAAATGTATTATATCAGAAGATGAAATCAGTGATGATGCAAGTGCGAACCTCCGCAGTATAAGACGTCAGAAAAATATAGCTGCTGACCGCATACACACTGAACTTAATAAAATATTAAATTCACCATCTACAAGAACTTATCTTCAGGATTATGTGATAACAACAAGACAGGGACGTTTCTGTCTGCCTGTTAAAGCTGAATACAAATCACTTATGCCTGGTATGGTTCATGACCAGTCATCAACCGGTTCTACTGTATTTATTGAGCCTGCCGCAGTTGTCAAGCTTAACAATGATATAAGAGAGCTTGAACTTAAGGAACAGGCTGAGATTGAAGTTATTCTTGCAGATTTAAGTGCAAAAGCTGCAGAATATACCGATTCACTGCTTTCAGACTATGAGATACTTACCAATCTTGACTGCATATTCGCCAAAGCACTTTTATCAAGGCATTTTAATTGCAGCCGCCCTGTTATGAATAACAAAGGTATAGTAAATATTAAAAAAGGACGACATCCTCTTATTGATCCGCATACTGTCGTGCCTATAGACATTTATCTCGGTACAGATTTTAACCTTCTTATCATAACAGGACCTAATACCGGTGGTAAGACCGTATCCTTAAAGACTGTCGGACTTCTTACTCTTATGGCTCAGGCCGGACTTAATATTCCAGCACTGGAACATTCCGACATAGCTGTATTTGACAATATATTTGCTGATATCGGCGATGAACAGAGTATTGAACAGAGCCTTAGTACATTCAGCTCACATATGACTAATACTGTCGATATTCTTAAAAAAGCTGACAGCAACAGTCTCATTTTATTCGATGAGATTGGTGCTGGTACTGACCCTACAGAAGGTGCAGCCCTTGCAATTGCTATACTTGACAGCCTTCACAGACGTAATATTACAACAATGGCGACAACACATTACAGCGAGATTAAAATGTATGCACTCACAACAGATGGCGTGGAAAATGCCTGCTGTGAATTTGATGTACAGTCACTCCGCCCTACTTATAGGCTTCTTATCGGAGTTCCTGGAAAGAGTAATGCATTTGCCATTTCCAAAAAGCTTGGACTTTCTGACAATATAATTAATGATGCTTCACGCCGTCTTGACTCTGAAGATATCAAATTTGAAGACCTTGTAACTGATCTTGAACAAAGCCGTGTTACAATTGAACGTGAGCGTGAGGAATTAAATGAGTACAAAGCACAGATTGCCCAGTTAAAGTCTGAACTTACCAAAAAAACTGAACGTCTTGATGAACGTACTGACAATATTATAAGAAAAGCTAACGAAGAAGCTGCACGCATACTTAAAGATGCGAAAGAGTATGCTGATAAGACAATTAATGCTATGAACAAGCATGGTATGACTGTAAAAGAGCTTGAGAAACATCGCAGTGCTATCCGTGAGAAAATGAATAAGCGACAGGAAAAGTTAAAGATTGAACCTGCCAACAACATAAGCGAGCATAAGGCTCACGATATATCTGAATTCAAGGTTGGTATGCACGTTAAGGTTCTTACAATGAACGTCATAGGTACTGTATCCCAGATTCATAAGAACAAAAACCAGGTTACTGTACTTGTAGGAAGCTTAAGCACTAAAATGGATATTAAAAATCTTGCCATACTTAAAGGCTATAAGGATCCTGCTGAAACAAGTTCTAAGCCTAAGGGGGCTGGTGGCTCAGGTAAAATCAAGATGTCAAAATCATCTTCTGTATCTTCTGAGATTAATCTTCTTGGATACACTGTTGATGAAGCTATTGCCGTTCTTGACAAATATCTTGATGATGCCTATATTGCCAGAATTCCACAGGTACGAATTGTTCACGGCAAGGGAACAGGTGCTCTACGCTCTGGTATAACTTCTTATCTGCACGGGGTTCCTTATATTAAAGAATTCCGCCTTGGACAGATTGGCGAGGGTGCAGAAGGTGTTACAATTGTAACATTTAAAGATTAACTATAAATATTGTATATGGAGGCACATATGGTTGCTAAACAACGAATTTTAATCGTAGATGATGATGAGAATATAGCTGAACTCATCTCACTCTATCTTACAAAAGAATGTTTTGAAACTAAGATTGTATATGACGGCGAAAGTGCACTTGATAACCTTTCTACATTCAAGCCTAACCTCATTCTGTTAGACCTTATGCTTCCTGGTATTGACGGATATCAGGTATGCCGTGAAATCAGGAAGAATAATAATACGCCAATAATTATGCTTTCAGCTAAGGGCGAAACATTTGACAAGGTATTAGGTCTGGAGCTTGGTGCTGATGATTATATTATCAAGCCATTTGAAACAAAAGAACTTGTCGCACGTGTTAAAGCTGTATTAAGACGTTATCATCTTCCACAGACTACCGTTGCACCATCAGAAAATGCAAGATGTGTAACGTATCCTGACTTAATTGTCAATCTTGACAATTACTCAGTTACTTATGATAAAAAGGCTGTAGAAATGCCGCCTAAAGAACTTGAACTTTTATACTTCCTTGCGTCTGCACCTAATCAGGTGTTCACACGAGAACAGCTTCTTGACAATATCTGGGGCTATGATTACATTGGCGATACCCGTACTGTCGATGTGCACATCAAACGAATTCGTGAAAAGATTAAAGACCACGATAAATGGTCGATTGAAACCGTATGGGGAATTGGCTACAAATTTGTGACTAAATAAGCAGGAACGGACTCAATATGAAATATAATATGCTTACCAAACAGATAACTCTATATATAATAATTGCTGTTGTAGGATTTATAGCTGTAACAACAATATGTTTCAGGCACGATTATAATAAAGTATATGACTATTATTCTGAAGTGCTTTACCAGCAGGCTAACGAAATTGCCGGCACATTTGCAAAAGATACCTTCACGCCAGAATATCTTTCAGGCATAGAAGCTGACCTTAAAATAGTATCTGAACTCAACCACACAAGAATTATGTTCGTAAGCCCATTCGGTGATGTTATGTTAGATACTGGATTTTCTGGAACAGCAGATTCTAATGGTTATCTATATGAACTTAAGGATTTTGATTATGGCAGACTTAAAGGTGCACACACACAGACAGGTGATTTCTATGGTGTATTTGACGAAACTGTTGTAAGTGCATATTTTCCTATTGCCAGCAATTTCACAATGAAAGGCTATGTTGTCATCAATATGCCTGAAACTGTCATAACTGACAGGGTATATGATACATTTAACACCAACTATCTTACACTGGTGATTGCTATGCTGCTTTCACTTTCTATGCTGGTGCTATATTTCATACATATTCACAAGCCTATCAATGAGCTTACCAAGGCTACTGAAGAATATGGAAAAGGTAATCTTTCCTACCGCATTAAGATACACCACAATGATGAAATCGGACGTCTGGCGGCTTCTCTAGATTATATGGCAAAAGAACTTAACGAAATGGACCGGTTCCAGCAGAAGTTCTTATCCAATATTTCGCACGACTTCCGTTCGCCTCTTACTTCAATAAAAGGCTACCTTGAAGCCATTGAGGACGGAACAGTACCACCGGAGATGATTAATAAATACATTAATATTGTATTATTTGAAACCGAACGACTTACCAAGCTTACAAGCAATATACTTACGCTTAATGAACTTGACCCTAAGACTGTCCGCCTTGAGATTACAACATTTGATATTAACTCAGTAATAAAGCATACAATAGAAACTCTTGAGGGTTCGTGTAAAAAGAAAGGCATTAAGTTCAGCCTGACATTCTCTGGCACAGCACTTAATGTCAAAGCTGACAAAGGTAAAATACAACAGGTTATATACAACCTTGTAGATAATGCAATCAAATTCAGCCACGATAACTCCTTTATATATGTAACTGTCAAAGAAAAAGGTGATAAAGCCCAGATATCCATCAAAGATACTGGAAGCGGAATTGCCAAGAAAGATATTGATAAAATATGGGATAGATTTTATAAATCAGATGCCTCAAGAGGCCGTGACAAGAAAGGGTCTGGACTTGGACTGTCCATAACTAAAGAAATAATTCAGGCACACGAAGAGCATATAGATGTAATCAGTACGCCGGATGTGGGGACGGAGTTTATATTTACGCTGCCACTTGCGAAGGGGTGATGTTAATAACGGACGATTGGCTGCAATCAACATAAGCATAAGAAGACGATGGGGAGCCGCCGGTCCTTAGTCGGCAGCCTTAGCTGGCGACTTAGTACCGCTGCGAGCGACACTCAATGCAAATGTGTCTTCGTTGCTTATGTTGATTGCAGCCAATCGTCCGTTGTTATCAATTACAGCCACCAATCAAGCATTAATATATAATTTTAGTCCTATTATCTGCTAACCGGTCTATAAAGCTTAAAGTTATTAATAAGCTTATCCAGCTCCCTGGCTCTCTGTTCAAGCTGTTCACTGATTGCTGAGCTTTCCTGTGAAGAAGCTGCTGTGTTCTGTGTAACACCTGATATCTGCTCGATACCCTGTTCAATCTGTGATAATATTTCTGCCTGATTTCTTGCTGACTCATTAGTTTCCTTAGCTACATCAGCAAACTTCTGCATTTCATTAATTGTTCCTTCAAATGCCTGTGCAACAGAGGCGGTTATCTCGTTACCCTTATTAATCTCTTCTATAGTCTTAACAATAAGTTCTCTTGTATTAACAGCTGACTTCTGGCTGTCTGTTGCAAGCTTTCCAATCTGCTCTGCAACCACTGCGAAACCACGTCCTGCATCACCAGCTCTGGCAGCTTCAATTGAAGCATTAAGTGCAAGAAGACTTGTCTGTGAAGCGATATCCTCGATAGTTGAAGTAATTGCTTCGATTTTATTAGATATTTCGATAATATTAGCCATTTCTTCTGTAAGGCTGTCCATCTTCTTACGTTCTTCTTCTGCATTTTCTGCTACCGCTAATACATTATCATATGCAGTCTGTGTCTGATCTGCACTCTTTTTAGCTAATGCCGCTACTGTTTCAACTGTAGCTGTGAGTTCTTCAACAGCACTTGCCTGGTCTGTTGTTCCCTTAGCAAGATCACCTGCTGCCTTTGAAAGATCCTCGGCACCAATATCAACCTGCTCTGATGTCTTGGCAATATTAGTTAATGTTATATTAAAATTCTTTAAAATGTATACAAATGATTCTTTGATGCTTACAAAATCTCCAAGGAAATCTGTAATTTCATCTGAATCCTTAGTTAAATCACCACTTGCAATTTCTCTTAAAACTGTTGATATTTCATCCACATATGCGTGGAGATTTAACATTGTTCCCTTAAGTGTCTTTGCCATAGCTCCGAATTCATCTTCTGATTCGTATGTTATAAGATTAGCTGCTGACATATCTCCATGATACATCTGCTCTGCCGCTTCAACAATCTGCTTGGCTGGTGTTGTAAGAACTTCTGTTATAGTTCTTGTAAAGAATGTTGAAATAAATAATAACGCAACAACAAGTATAATACCTGCTATTGTAAGTCCATTACCAAGACGCACTGACTGAGTATAATACACTGCTCCGTTCTGGTATACTAATGTCTCTATATCATTTGCTAATGACTTGATTTCGTTAACTATAGGAAGATATGTATTATAATTAAGTGCATAAGCTTCATCAATCTTTCCGCTCTTTAAAAGCTGCATAACCTGAGGTCTTACTTTCTCGCCCTCGTTAATCTTAGCCTGCATTTCTGAAAGCTTTGCTCTCGTAGCTTCTGTCTTGAAATGCTTATCCATATCATCAACTCCTGAAACGACAAGATTGACATCTTCTTCTACTGTCTTTTCAAAATTTGCATATCTATCTGCCATATTATCAGAACCTTCAGCTAAAAGTCTGTTAATGGCTCTCTGTAAATCAGTAAGACCATATTTAACATTAGCTATATCATTAACATTGTTCATTGGTCCCTGATATATTCCCTTTACATTATTAGCAACCGCTAATATACCACTTATAAGAATTACACCTATAATACATGCTATAAGAGCTACAACTCCAAGAGTAGCCTTTAACTTACGATTAATCGTATAATGCTTTAATCTTTCTTTGTACTTATTTACCATTAATTTTCCTTTCCTATTTACTCAATTTTAAACTAACTTTTGTAGTATACATATATAGAAAATGATTTTCTATTATGGTAAACCATACTTTTTATTATATGATATACTGGTTTTTGCTCCATAATCTGTTATTTTATAAGCCTGTCCGCAAGCATTAAATTACATATTATTCTATAACATATTATTTCTGTAACATCATAATTGCTGATGTTCTATTATTAACTCCAAGCTTTCTATATACGCTTGTAAGATTTTTCTCAACTGTCACTAATGCGATGTGCATCTGCTCACTAATCTCTGAATTCTTATAACCAGCCTTAACATATTCCATAAGCTCTTTTTCTCTCTTGGTAAGCTTATATGGATTGTCGTCTTTAACTGCATTAAAGCTTTCTATTCCAGCCTTGTATTTAGCGATATATGGCTTTAATGACTCAAGGAATCCGTCTGTATACACATTTTCTATAACAGGTTCTAATTCAACACCATTCTCAATAAATGGCATTATCACGTTATCGTCATATGAAAGTTCAACTGCCCACTTAATATACCTTTCAGCTTCTGTTGTATTACCCATATTATACTGTGCTATTGCCCTGTATACGCAGCCTGTTATAAATGGATATATATGTGATGTATTCTCATATGGAACCATCATCTGCTGTCCTATCATATCAAGCATTGCCCAGTCTTTCTTATAACACATAAGCTTTCCATATGTCATACAGCCGCTTCGTATGTTCCTTATCTGCTTACTACAGTTCTCAAGTCTGAAATTCTGTAACCAGTCTGACATTTTCTCCTGCTGTCCAAGGCACGCATATACATAGCCCTGCACAAGCTCAGCATCTATAATAAGAAGGGGATATGTTATATCCCTGGTCAACTCATTAAGCTTTTCAATGCCTTCATAGAATTCCTCTTTCTTACCATAATATATAAGACATTTTAATATCATATAGTAGCAGCTTATAATTATACACGTCTGGTTTCTTAAAATGTTCTGTAATAACACCTGCTTTGCTAGCCTGTAGGCTGTATCAATATCACCTGTAATCATTGCATATTCTGCATCAAAGAATTCATCCCATCCCACTCTGCTTCCCTGTGTTATTCTCATATATGCTTTAGCATATTCTTTTTCCTGCTCTATTATCTCCTTGAGCCTGCCTGACTTATTGTAATACAATGTCGTCATACACGTTGTTCCATAAGTAAGAAGTGAATTGCCAAATATAACCGATGTTCTCTCACCAAAATATTCTCTGACTTTTATTAAGGACTGATTCATCTTTTCAAGATTATTAAATTGAAGAATTGATAATATAATCATCATCTCGCCCATAAGGAACTTATTATCTTTCCATATTGGATGATTATTAATATCATTAATTATCTCTTCATATAATGGCATTACATTATGCACATTTTCCTTAGTTGACATATAATAAAGATAATTAAGCATTACAGTCGGATATTTTTCCCACATAACTTCTTCTATATTCTCTCTTACGCTCTGGAATATTCCCGGTGCTCTCTCAATAAGACGTCTTCCATTCTTTCCTGCATATAAAGCTGCAATTCTGTCCCAGTTCTTTGCCTTAGTATAATAAGCTACTGCCTTTATATAAGACTTTCGCTTTTCAGATACTTCTGCCGCCCTGTTATAAAGCATAGAAATTTCTATGTCCGATTTATTCAATTCCATACCAGACACATTTCTTAATAATGTGTGCATAGCAAATGAATGTGTTGTCACATCATAATCAAGAAATCCAAATTGCTCTACACTTTCAAGCAGGTCATTCTCTGTAACATCAAGCTGTGTGACATACTCTGCACCTTCAATATCAAACCAGTCAAAAAGTGACATTTTCATAAAGAATTCCTGCATATCTGCTGACAACTTATCAAATATAGTTGTCTTTAACAGATGATTGACAGAAAGAAAACCACCCATTCTGCCAAGCTTCTTATATTCATATAAAGACAGATAAACAGCACTAATCCAGCCATCTGTATGCTCATATAACAAATCTGCTTCTTCAGCTGTAAGATTTATTTCATTCTCTTTAAATATTACTTTTTCTTCGTCTTTAGTAAGCTTTAAATCCTGCTGTGTGATAAGCACACTTTGTCCTTTTAGAAACATTGCTTCATATGGTATATTGTATGGGAGTATTCTTGATATAAGCACTATATGAATATTGTCTATATTATCTACAACTTCCATTATAAGGTTGTCTAATGTGACACTTGCACATTCCTGATAATCATCTACTATAAGATATACTGTATCATTGACATATTGCCTTAATATTTTAACTATATAAGACAATTCCTGCTTAGACTGTGGAAGCTGTGTATCCGACAGTTTTCCTTTTAACTCTTCACTATATTCACCCAACTTCTGGCATAATCTTTTCCACACCCAGTTGTCGTCTTTTTCTTTACTCTGCATAGGGAACCACATTTTATTATAATATGGCCTGTCATTAAAATAATGCCTTACAAGTGTGGACTTTCCATATCCCGATGGTGCTACCACCATTATAAGCTGTTTATCTATGAATTTATCCAGAGAGCTTTCTAACCTCTCTCTTATATATTCTTTCGCATAAAAATTAACGATATTGCTGTTGTTTCTCATACGTTTCGCAACTCCTGTATCCAATACGCCTTACTCATCTGATATTTCTGTATATTACAAAGGATAAGGATACATAAAATGTACCCTCATCCCATTATAATTAATTACTTCCAATGAAGCTTATGCAATTCTCCTGACAAGCTCATATTCTCAAAGCCGTGCTGTCTTAATGCCTCGTAAGCCACTATTGCCACTGAATTAGAAAGATTAAGGGAACGGATATCTCCAATCATCGGTATCCTTATACAGGTATCCTCGTGGTCTACAAGTATATCCTCTGGTATTCCCGCACTTTCCTTTCCGAACATAATATAGCAGTCGTCTTCATACTTCACATCAGCGTATGTATGATGTGCCTTAGTAGTTGCCATATATATCTTAGCGCCCGGATTACGGTTAAGAAAATCTTCATAATCATTATATACTGTCACATCAAGCTTATCCCAGTAATCAAGTCCCGCTCTTTTAAGCATTTTCTCATTAAGGCTGAACCCAAGCGGCTCAATTAAATGTAATCGTGCGCCTGCCGCTACACAGGTTCTTCCTATATTGCCAGTATTAGCAGGCATCTCTGGCTCATGTAATACTATATTTAACATAATTATCTTTCCTTATAATTCTTTACTGTTCTGCTATTACAGCTATATTAAGTTCAAGTGCCACTTCGTCACCTGAATGGATAGGCACACATATATTCTGTGTATATGACTGTGTAATAGTCATATCTCCGTGACATACGCTTGGTGGTGTAATATCTATAACATATCCCTTTGTTGAGAATATTGTTGCAGCATTACCCATAATCATATTACCAAGCTCACTTATTGCACTTATAGACATATCATCAAGTGCAGTTACCGGCATACCCATCATCATCTTAGATGCCACGTCCAATGCCTTATTAAACTCAAATGCCATAATAACCTGACCCTTTAACTCACCTGTTATACCTATCATAACTGCAACCGACTCATTCTCGAATTCTGTTGTCTTGACATAAGGCTTTCCTATCTTCATCTCTGTCTGACATATTTCCTGCATTATCTTAGTCGCTGACATTAAAAATGGATTGATAAAATCTGCGTTCATTCCTGCCATAATTCTTCCTCCATTGTAGTTAATATGTACTTATAACTTTTCTATAAAGTTCTTTATTCTCTTAATTCCTTCTTTAAGGTTCTCAATTGAATAAGCGTACGATATTCTTACAAAGCCCTCACCGCTATTGCCAAATGCTGTTCCAGGAACAACTGCAAGCTTCTGGTCTTCTAGAAGTCTGCTAGCAAATTCATCTGATGTCATACCAAACTTCTTGATAGATGGAAATATATAGAATGCCCCAAATGGCTCAAAACAGTCTATTCCCATACTCTTAAGCTCATGAAGAAGAAACCTTCTTCTCTGGTCGTAGGCTGTAACCATCTTCTCTACCTCTGTATCACAATTCCTTAATGCCTCAACAGCGGCAAACTGGCTGTTAGTTGGTGCACACATAATCGCATACTGATGAAGCTTAATCATCTGCTTTATAATCTCAGCAGGTCCACAGGCATAACCTAATCTCCAGCCTGTCATAGCAAATGCTTTGGAGAAACCATTTATCATAATAGTTCTTTCTTTCATACCAGGAAGGCTTGCTATTGAGCAGTGCTTGTTATCTCCATATGTAAGCTCTGAATATATCTCATCTGATATAACATACAAATCCTTCTCTATAATAACAGGCACTAACTCCATAAGTTCTTCTCTTGTCATGATAGCACCTGTCGGATTGTTAGGAAATGGCATTATAAGAATCTTAGTCTTATCCGTAATATGCTCTAACAGTTCTTCCTTAGTAAGCTTAAACTGATTCTCCTCTTTAAGATTAATAAATACAGGCACGGCATCTGCCATAACTGCACAAGGAAGATATGACACATAACTTGGCTGTGGTATAAGCACCTCATCACCTGGGTCAACCATACATCTTAACGCTACGTCTATAGCCTCGCTTCCACCCACAGTTACAAGCACCTGCTTCATTGGGTCATACTGTGTATCATATTTTCTTGCAACATATCTGCTTATTTCTTGTCTTAATTCCTTAAGTCCTGCATTAGAAGTATAAAATGTTCTTCCCTTCTCTAATGCGTATATGCCTTCTTCCCTTACATTCCAAGGTGTATCAAAATCAGGTTCACCAACGCCAAGTGATATTGCATCTGGAATTTCACTTACAACGTCAAAGAACTTTCTTATACCTGAAGGCTCTATATCTACTATTTTCTTAGATAAAGCATCTCTCATGGTGTTACTAACATCCTTTCATCCTTGTCTTCTTCGTCAATTACAGTTCCATAATCTTTGTATTTCTTTAATACAAAATGTGTTGATGTGCTGAGCACTGAATCCAGTGGTGCAAGCTTAGCCGCCACAAACTGTGCAACAGACTTCATAGTCTTTCCTTCAATTATAACTGTAAAATCAAAGCCACCAGACATAAGGTAAACTGATGTAACTTCATCGTATTTGTAAATTGTCTCGGCAATGCTGTCAAAACCAAGTCCTCTCTGAGGTGTAACCTTTACCTCAATAAGTGCTGTAACCTTCTCATCGCCTGTCTTATCCCAATTGATAAGGGTATTATAACCACAGATAATATGTTCCTTTTCCATATCCGCTATCTCATTCGCGACCTCTTCCTGCGCGACTCCAAGCATAACGGACATATCGTGAATGTCAATTCTACCATTATTCTCTAACAAGTTAAGGATTTTCTCTCTCATATCATTATACCCTTTCAATTAAATTATTGTGCTGTCTTTATACAGCGGAATATCTCATCCTGATTAGGCAATGTAAGAAATCTTTCTTCATCTTTATTGTGAAGAATTCTCTGATTGCCCTTCACAATTCTTCCTATAACTGCGGCTGGGATATTATTGCTGTTAAGTATATTAATAATATCACAATCATTATCCGCTGTCATTAATAAACAACCTAAAGATTGCAGTTCATACGGATTAACATTGAATAATTCGCATATCTCTATAATCTCCTGTCTTACAGGTATGCTTCTTATGTCAACATCAAGTCCGACATTGCCATATTCACACATATCCCACAACGCACCAAATATTCCTCCCTCTGATACATCGTGCATATAACAATTAATTCTATTGTCCCTTAAAAGCTGTACCATTCCGCCTATATACATATCTGTATCTTCGCCAACAGCCTTACTTACCCAGTCTTTACTGTATCTTTCGTATACCGCCTGCTCATCAGTTTCAACTAACTGCTTTACTCCACTTATTCCTATGCAGCCAGCGGCAATTATATGCTGTCCTGCCTCAATAACATTTCTATTGTCTTCCCTTAAGCCCTGCACTGTAACAGTTACTACCGGCTCACTGACCGAAGCACTGACTGTTGTATGCCCTCCGGCTATTGGCACTTCTGTAACTGCCGCCTGTCTTGTAAGTCCTGCGATTACTTCCCTTATACGGATTTCCCTTGCCTGCTCTGGCATAACTATGCAGTCACTTGCCGCTATGGGTGTGCCGCCAGCGGCATATATATTATTAACGGCTTTAATAAGAGGCATATATCCACAGGCTGTCGCACTTAACAGTGTCTTATCCACGCCATGCTCTCTAATATCCACCTCAGACACATCCTGTCCAATATCCATACGTGTAACCTTCTGGCCTCTTACAGTGTTAAGAGGCTTTAATACAGACCTTGAAAGAATTGTATCTGATACCTTGCCTAATTTCATATAATTCCTCGTTTCTATGTTTTTCACATATTACAATCAATTACAAGCTTGAACTTGCATATATTACATTTTCAATCTATACTTAATCTTAAATAAATGCTGACACAGCCATAGGAAGTACCATAGCAAGTACAAGGATTACTATTATAACTGCAGCAAATATTCTTTTAGTTTTGCTCTTTTTTAAATTAATCATAATTACCTCCTTAAACATAGCAGCACATTAAACAATACATTTTAATAACATATTGGAAACGGAGAATACTATGCACTTTATATTGCCTTATTTTATAATAATATTAATAGTTATTCAACTTTATCTTAAAAAAAGTACACGTTCTGGCTCAGAACGCTCAAAAAAATATTGGGAAAGGGAACAGAAAGCCAATTCAACAAGAAAGCAGGATATAAGCACCCTTAACTATATTAAATGGGACGACTCACTTCCTGCTATAGATAACAGCCTGACATTAGCTGACATATTAAATAATTCACCAGAAGCCCTTAAGGCTTATAATAATATCCAGACACTTAAGACTGAGCCAATGCTTAACCTGTCAGAGTATTCCAACACTGACCTTAAGTTAAAATATGGTGTTGCTAATCTTGATACTTTAACACAATATGAAGACAACTACACTTCATTTATAAAGAGTCTTTCAGAGCTTGGACATATCCTTATTGAACATAAGGACATATCCGATGCCACAGCATTTCTTGAATATGCCGTAAGGATAGGCTCTGACATACGGCTTACTTATACTGACCTTTATTCATTATATTCAGAAGCAGAAAATGCTTCCAAGATCAGGCAGTTAAGACAATACGCCTCAATTATCAAGTCCGTGAACAAAGACCTGATAGTATCAGCTATTAACTAGGTATTTAATTAATTATATGAATATATTACCTATATAAACATTAATTCATAACTAACCATTATTTTCCATATTCTGAAAGTATCTTATCTATGTTTCGTGAAGCTATACTCTTGGTCATCTCATCAATCGGGATATCAAGCTTAACATTATGCTTTACAACAAGTGCTGTAAGATAATTTCTTTGTGCCTGTGTAATCGGACTATCCTTTTTCACACTGTATACAAGCTCAGATGGTATTTCAAATCCTGAATCATCCGGTTTTATTGTATACATTTTCCAGTATATTCCGCTTGCACTCAGCGCATCATCTAAAGCCCTGTGTGAGTTACCAGGGTCAACCTTCAAATACTCACACAGATAATCAAGCTTCTTATGCTCCAGTTCTGGAAGTATTCTTCTTGCAATTTTAAGTGTATCTATTCCTGCTGACGGAAATACAAGATTGTTATTAACCGCCGCCTTCTTTAAAAAGCTGTAATCAAATATAACATTATGTCCAAGTATAGGATAATCTCCTATAAATTGTATTACATCTTCAATCAGTTTATTAATTCTTGGCTTATCTGTAAGCTCCTCATTATGTATATGTGTAAGCTCTATTATTCTGTCGCTTATCTTAATGCCTGGATTGACAAGTGTTGAATATGTATCTGTCACGTTTCCATTACATACCCTTGCCATTCCTATCTCAATTATTCTGTCTGCTGCCGGGTTAAGCCCTGTAGTTTCTATATCCAGTGCAACATAGCTGTCTATCATTGCCTTTGTTCCTTTCATTAGTATAGTACTTCTGGGTAAAAAAATAGAGCGGGTGATGGGAATCGAACCCACGTATCTAGCTTGGAAGGCTAGTGTTCTACCATTGAACTACACCCGCATATCATCATAATTAAATTATATTCAATTATAAAATGCCTAGAACCGGAATCGAACCAGTGACACGAGGATTTTCAGTCCTCTGCTCTACCGACTGAGCTATCTAGGCTTATTGTGACTTCACATCATAATATCCTGTAGTAAACAATCAAGTTATTCACCAAAAGACTTGATTAGTTTACCACATAAATATCTTATCCGTCAACAATTATTTTAACTGTTATTATTGTTCTCAGCCATATATTTCTCATATAAGTCCGGTCTGTACTTCTTAGTACGTTCTAACGACTTCTCGTGCCTCCACTTCTCTATATTGCCGTGGTGACCTGATAATAATACTTCTGGCACTTCCATACCTTTATAATTGGCTGGTCTTGTGTACTGTGGATATTCTAATAAACCATCCGAGAAGCTCTCTGTCTGGGCTGACTCATCATTATTAAGTACTCCCGGAACTAATCTTGACACTGAGTCGATAACAACCATCGCCGGAAGCTCTCCACCTGTCAGGACATAATCTCCAATTGACACATAGTCTGTAACTATGCTTTCAAGTGCTCTCTCATCAATTCCCTCATAATGTCCACACAGAATTACAAGTTCTTCTTCTTTGGCAAATTCTTCTGCCATATGCTGATTAAATGTATGCCCCTGTGGTGTCATATACACAACCCTTGGTCTGCCTGAACATCTTGATGCTATGCTCTCATAAGCATCGCACACGGGTCCCGGCTGCATAACCATTCCTGCTCCTCCGCCATATGGGTAATCATCTACCTTCATATGCTTATTATTGGAAAAATCCCTTATATCAACAGCTTCTATAGACAATACTCCTGAATCTATAGCCCTGCCTGTTATACTTGTATTCAACCCATCCAAAATCATCTGTGGAAATAGTGACATTACATAAAATTTCATTAGTTAGACGCTCCCGATATATTATTAAGGAAGAATGGGTAATAGTTATGATTAAGGTTATATCCACCTGTTGATACATCTGTATTAAGATATCCAGACTCATCCTTAAATGCATCTGCTATATCTATAAATGTCATTCCATACTCTGTCGCCCTGGCTGCAAGTGTGCTGTTAGCTTCATCAATAGCCGCCTGTGTTATCTTTACATTTGACTTTGCCTCAAAGCTCTGTGTTATAGGAAGAAGTGACACTACATATACCTTTACTGATGGAATTGCTTCCTTAAGCGACTCTACTATTGAACCTATTCTCTCAGCTACATTCTCTCCTGACCTTGTTCCATAGTTAAGGTCATTAAGTCCAACAAGGACATATACCTTAGATGGATTAGCCGCCGCAACACTTGACACTGAATTAAGTGCCTTATCTGTTGTAAGGTTATTATCTGAGAATATGCGTGATGTGTCAAGATAACCATATTCACCTATACCTGATACAATCATATCACCAAAGAATACTGCATCATCATAATTAGAACGTGATGTGTATTCCTGTATCTCTGCCTTAGTTGTAATCCTGGCAACTCCGCCTGATACCTGAGCTGCTGATGTTGTACTGCTTGTTGTGCTTTCTGTTACAGCTGATGTTGTACTCTCTGTATCAGCTGCACTTGTTGTTTCATTGTTAGACATCTCTATAGATGACTGTGTAATAATTATATCATTGTTATTATTATTGTTATTGGCAAGTGTTGTCGCCTTATCTTCCACTGGCTTTCCAATACTGCATAATTTAAGAACAATTGCAACAACTGCAATAACTACTACAGCCAAAATAACACCTATTACCGGCTTCTTATACTTGTTCCATAATCTCATCTTACGGTTAAGAACTATTTTATTCTTTTCCTCGTTATTATCTACTGCCATTATACATTACTCCTCATTCTTACTTCTGTGTATTATATTTTAACAGCATTATCTACCATCTAAGACGTCTTAACACTGTAGCTGAAGTCTTTCTTAAGCCTATATTAAGAATTCCGTCTTTAAGTCTGTAACCTTGTCTGTCTGTTGAATATCCGCCCTCAAATGTTACCATTATCTGCTCGACATCATCATCCATAGCAAGTCCAGTCTCCCAGGCAGGTATATTAACTCTTATCTCATCTTCCCCATTATTAACAACAACTATCACTGCATCATCTGATGTAAATCTTCCATATGCAATAACATTATGTGCTGAATAAAGCTGCTTATACGAGCCGGTTCTTAATACCTCATTCTCCTTGTGCATCTTTATTGCTGCCTTATGAAAGTCTATAAGCTCCTTATCTTCATGTCCCCATGGATAAGTTCTTCTGTTATCAGGGTCTGTGAAACCACACACTCCCGCTTCATCTCCATAATATACAGTTGGTGCACCCGGCCACGTCATCTGAATAATGACAGCCTCCATAAATACAAACTTATTCACATTCTGATTAGCCACTTCTGATCCAAGCTTATCAACCCTGCCAACAATATGGTTAGTTCTTGTAAGAAATCTTGAATGGTCGTGGTTAGAAAGCTCATTCATAGATATAGAATAACTTTGTCCACCCATTCTTGCCATATTATGGTGCATAGCACCAAAAAAATAATCAGGATTACCTAATGAATCAGGGCGCATTTCATCACTATGCTTCTCCATTCCTGTAAGAAACCACGTTACAGGCTCCATAAAGGCATCATAATTCATAATCGTATCCCATTCATCACCCTGAAGCCAGTCATATGAATCACCATAATTCTCTGCAAGTATTATTGCCTCCGGATTAGCTTCCTTAACAGCCTGTCTGAACTTTTTCCAGAATGTATGGTTATATTCCTTGCTGTACCCAAGGTCAGCTGCAACATCAAGCCTCCAGCCATCTACATTGTACGGTGGAGATACCCATTTCTTTCCAATATCTATAATATACTTTTCAAGTGTATCTGAGTCTTCATAATTCAGCTTAGGAAGTGTATCGTGTCCCCACCAGCCGTCATATGAACCATTATCCGGCCACTGATTACCATAGAATTTAAAGAAGCTGTGATATGGGCTTTCATACTTCTCATATGCACCGCAGGCATAATCGTCATCACTAGAACTGTAAATGTGTTCCCTGTCCATCCATTTGTTAAATGAACCACAATGGTTAAACACTCCGTCTATTATGACTTTCATTCCTCTGCTGTGTATCTGTTCTACCGCCTTGGCAAAGAACTCATTACTCGCTTTAAGATTTTCCTTACTTGTAACCCTGTTAATATATCGTGTTGCATTAGTATTGTTCTGGTCACCTTCTTTTAAAAGTTCCCCATCATCTTTTACTATAACACCAAAATGTGGGTCTATATAATCATAGTCCTGTATATCGTACTTATGATTAGATGGCGAAACAAACAACGGATTAAAATAAATGACCTCGACACCAAGCTCGCTAAGATAATCAAGCTTATCAAGCACGCCCTGCAAATCGCCACCATAGAACTCTCTTACACCCATATTGGCTGGATATTTATCCCAATCCTTAACCTGACAGACGTGTTCGCCTATATAACTGTATTCATCATCAAGCACGTTATTAGATTTATCACCATCGCAAAATCTATCGGCAAATATCTGGTACATAACTGCGCCCTTTGCCCAGTCAGGTGTCTTAAATCCCGGCATAATCTGGAAATTATAATAAGTATTAAGTTCTTTAATAGCTCCTATCTGATTGTAATAGCATACAACCTTTCCAGTCTCTACCTTGAAATAATAATATAATTTGTCATTATTAACTTTAATCTCAGCCTCGTAATAATCAAATACTCCAACTGCCTTAATCTTTGTCATAGGGTATTCTACATTATTAACATATATATACGCCTTGTCTACATTATAACGACCTGTTCTTAATCGTATCTTAACTGTATCACCCGGCATAGGCTCTGCCGGACATCTGTAATCGTTTGTCGCATCAGAAAATAAAGCTCTTGTATTAATGGTTGGTCTTGCATTACACATATACAAAAGCTTTCTTTCCCATGATGTAAGGTTCTCAACTCCTGCGCTTATTATCATAGAAAATACTCCTTGACATTAATCATATATAATTTTATATCATTACGGGTATTTATTCAACTGTAAGATATATTTATTAAGATTTCTTTAATTTACGGCTTCTCTTAACTCGTAACGATGGCATAGGTAAGAGCGTTTCTGCTTCGTAATTTATTTACTTTATAAAATACGCTCTTACCTATGACGCGGTGCTCCTCGAATAGATAATTTAAAAAATTTCCATTCCTGCAAGCAGGATGGAAGATTTCTTTAAATTATCCATTCTCATCGTTACTCGTGCAAATAAAAAGGACAGTCTGGGGGGACTGTCCTTTTTGGAGAAGGTATTTCACTTATTATGGGGTGTAGCAAAAAATATATAATGTATTGGGGGTTTTTACGTTAATTATAATATCATACAAAGCCCCATAAGTGTTCACAAACTTTACAATATATTGCAACTTTTTTTGTGAATTATTACCAAATGTTTTTTGTGTATAAATACATTTCCATTATTTAACTGCGTTTTAACTGCAAAATCTCTGTTAATACCTGATTATAAACTCTCTCCATATGGCTTATCTTCAAACAAACTTTCAAATTCTTCTCTTGAAATCTTCTCTTTCTCAAGAAGAAGTTCTGAACTTCTATGAAGCACGTCCATATTCTCTGATATAAGCTTCTTAGCCTTGGTATAACACTCATCTACAATTCTCTTAACTTCTTCATCAATGAGTGCTGCTACATCTTCACCATATGGTCTTGTATGTGCAAGATCTCTTCCGATGAATACCTCATCACTGTCTGTATCATAATTAATAAGACCAAGCTTGTCAGAGAAACCATACTTAGTAACCATATCTCTTGCTGTCTGTGTTGCCTGCTTGATATCCTGTGAAGCACCTGTTGTTATATCATCAAATATGAGTTCTTCCGCTACTCGTCCACCAAGGCTTACAACGATATTCTGAAGCATTTTCCCCTTAGTGTTAAACATCTCATCTCTTTCAGGAAGCGGCATTGTGTAACCTGCCGCACCCATTCCTGTAGGAATGATTGATATTGTATGAACCGGCCCAACATCTGGTAAAAGGTGGAATAATATAGCGTGTCCTGATTCGTGGTAAGCTGTAATCTTCTTCTCTTTGTCAGATATAATCTTACTCTTCTTCTCAACACCTATTCCTATCTTAATAAATGCTTCTTCAACATCTGCGTTAGTTATATATCTGTTCTTCTTTCTTGCCGCATTAATAGCAGCTTCATTTAATACATTTTCAAGATCAGCACCTGTAAAGCCGGCTGATGTTCTTGCAAGCTTATCAAGGTCAACATCATCACCAAGAGGCTTCTTAGCTGCGTGTACCTTTAATATTTCAAGTCGTCCAGCAACATCTGGTCTGCCGACAACTATCTTTCTGTCAAATCTTCCCGGTCTTAATATAGCTGGGTCAAGAATATCAATTCTGTTAGTAGCGGCCATAACGATAATTCCTTCATTGACACCAAAACCATCCATCTCAACAAGCATCTGGTTAAGTGTCTGTTCTCTCTCATCGTGGCCGCCGCCCATACCTGTTCCTCTTCGTCTTGCAACAGCATCAATCTCATCAATGAATATAATACAAGGTGCGTTCTTCTTAGCTTCCTCAAACATATCTCTTACTCTTGAAGCACCAACACCAACAAACATCTCTACGAAATCCGAACCTGATATGCTAAAGAATGGTACGCTTGCCTCTCCGGCAACAGCTTTGGCAAGAAGTGTCTTACCTGTACCAGGTGCACCTGTAAGAATAACACCCTTAGGTATTCTTGCACCAAGAGAAGTATATCTTACTGGATCTTTAAGGAAATCAACTATCTCCTCAAGTTCTTCTTTTTCTTCCTGAAGACCAGCTACATCCTTAAATGTAACTTTATTATCAGCACTGCTTATCATTCTGGCCCTGCTCTTTCCAAAATTCATCATCTTGGCATTACCACCGCCACCAGCCTGTCTTGTAAACATCATCATAATGAATACAATAACAAGAAGGCTTAAGCCAAATGGAAGTATAGTTGTAAGCATAACACTCTGTCTTGCAACATCTTTAAGTGTATATTCTATATTCTTATCAAGTAAAAGTTCTTCTACATCTTTAACATCTGATACATATACACTCTTAACTGACTGCTCACCGCTCACCTTAACAGTTACAACACCAGTTGGAACTTCTGCATTCTGTCTTATGGATACGCTCTCTATCTTACCCTTGCTGATATCGTTAACTAATTCGTTATAAGTATAATTGCTTGTACCTGTATTCATTCTTGCAACATACATAATAAACATCGCTGCTATAATCACAATAATCATATAGATTCCCATTCCTGAAAATCTTACATTTTTCTTATTATCCATATCAATCTCCATTCTTACATATATTCGTAATTAGGTAATAATCAATTCTCATCATCAAGATGAACAACTCCTATAAATGGAAGATTTCTATACATCTGGTCATAGTCAAGGCCATATCCTACAACGAATTCATCCGGAATATTAAATCCGTTATACTTAACATCTATATCAACTTCTCTTCTGTCTGGCTTATCAAGAAGTGTACATATACATATGTCTGCTGGATTTCTTTCCTCTAACATAGGCATAAGTCTGAATAAAGTATTACCTGAATCGATAATATCTTCTACAACTATTACATGTTCGCCTTCTATAGACTCATCAAGTTCCTTCTTAATTACAATATTACCACTTGAAGTTGTTCCGCTTCCGTAGCTTGAAGTCTGCATAAAATCTATCTTTACTGGAACTGTTATTCTCTTGGCAAGTTCACAGCAGAAGAATATGCTTCCCTTAAGAATACATATAAGCTTAATTTCCTTACCCTCATAATCAGCGCTAATCTTAGCACCAATCTCTGCTATCTTCTCTTGAAGTTTGTCCTCTGAAATCATTACACTTATCTTGTGCTTATTTGACATAATTAATTCCTCTCTTTCAATATAAGCTGTATTTTAAATACGTTCTTTGTAGAGCCTGTGACCCTGCAATCTTCGCATCTGCGCACACCACACGCCCATAGCACGCGGTTATTATCACACACAAGCAGTATTTCATCTCTGTGTGAAGCAGGTATCTTGCGGTCTGTCAGTTCTTTCTTAAGCTTCTTGGTATTACCGCTTTCCGATACCACAATCCTATCCTCGACATTCTTAAATCTGATATCAAGTAACTTATTAAGTTTATCATAATCAAAATACTTCGTATAGCTGTTATTCAATTTATTTACGCAAATTTTACCATTTGAAGCATTCTCCACCAATTCTTCGTCATTATCATTATTGTCATAAACGGACATTTTGATACTTGCTGAATACATTTTATCATACTCCGGTATATATACTGTCTTATCTATATCAACAATTACTTCTCTATCTTTACTACATTTAGTGATATCTATGCGATGAACCTCTTCAAGTCCTGCATCTGCTGTTAGCTCTGTGTCCGCTCTATATCTGTTACTTGCTGTGTCAGAAAATGTATTCTCTGCTCTGTTCTTTCTTTCAAGCACAATATATTCATATTCACGCACTGCCTTTATTCCATATACCGAGTCTACCTTTCTTCCTGTCTGAAGATTAATAAGCTTGTATACATCATATACATTGACCGAATATATATCCTTAGCCCTTCCTGCAAGCTTAACAAGCGCCTTATATATAGCTCTTTTTCCAAGCACCTCATCTGCCTGCCCAAGCTGTTCAACTGATAATCTTATCCCTGCACCATCCTGTATTGCACAGCTTTTGTACAGCTTGTCTGCTTCTTTATCAACAAAATTCTCAACCGCCCTTACTTCTTTCGCCATAAATGCAATATTCTGCACAACATTTTTATTAATATGCTCACCCATATATGGCAACAGGACATTTCTTATTGAATTCCTTGTATAATCGTTATCATAATTAGTCACATCTGTCACAAATGACTGGTTTCTTAGCACAAGCCAGCTTTCTATGTCCTGTCTTGTTATGCAAAGAAGAGGACGGCATATGTTATCCCTCACCGGCACAATTCCTCTTATTCCTTTAAGTGATGTACCCCTCGCCATATTCATAATAACCGTTTCTGCCTGGTCATTCATATGATGGGCAACAAATATCCTTGTCTTATCATACTGCTTTGAAAGCTTGTCAAATATATCATATCTTTCAAGTCTTCCAGCTTCCTCAACAGTAAGATTATTCTCCCTTGCTATTTTTTCACATTCTATATTGTAGCAATGATAATCAAGCTTAAGACTTTCACACAGCTTTCTTGTAAACTGCTCATCATCAGCGGCTTCTTTTCTTATACCATGATTAACGTGTACAATATGAAGCTTTACGTCTTTATTATTATGTATAATATAATCGTTAAGCATAATCATAAGACAGACAGAATCTGCTCCGCCTGACACACCGACAACTGCATTACTGCAATCCTCAAGCATATTATTAGCCTTTATGTATGCCCATACCTTTTTCTCTATATTATTAACATCCATATTAAATGCTTTCTCCTGTTGTTTTATATGGCAATATTGCCCAATTATATATTTATTTGTTGTAGGTGTCAAACAGTCCGAACACAAGCACTGTGCAGTCATCACATACTTCACAATTATTATATGACATTGACTTTCTAAGTATCTCGTCAGCTATCGCTTTAGGCTTTTTCATTACAACTTCCTCGATAATCTCTACCATTTTCTCCTCTTTATTAAGACACGGAAGATTATCAAGCACACCATCGCTCACCATAATTACATAGTCACCATCGTACAACTTCTTGGCTGTGCAGTCGTAATCTACCTTTTCAAGCACACCAATAGGAAGTGTGGACGATTTGATTATCTCAACCCAGCCCTCTCTTTTAATAAATGTAGATACTGCCCCTAACTTTATGCAATGCATCATACCTGACTGGCAGTCAACAACACTCATATCCATAGTTACAGGGCTGTCTTTGCCACTGCAATTAATGTATGCCGTATTGATAAAATCTATGGCTGTCTTCTCCTCAAATCCGGCATCTATACAGTTCTCCATAAGTTCTATAACCATTCTGCTCTCAATAAATGCCCTCTTGCCACTTCCACAGCCATCTGCAATTGCCGCCACAACTTTACCACACGACAGGCTTGATACCATAAAATTATCGCCATTAAAGCCGCTTTTTTCTTTACATTTTCTTGCAACTCCTGATAAAAATCGGAAACGGTTCTCCTGATGAAACACATACTGCTGGCAGTTGTCGTTAATGACAAGCCTGTTATTATGGTCTGAATAGTATCCAACCCCCATAACATCACATACTATTTTCCGTATCTTTCTCTCTGCGACACAGCCCTTGCCAAGAGTTCTTGCAAGTATAACAACTTCACTCCTGCCTGTCTTGTCTTTTAATATATTGACATCTTTAATAACTATTCCTGCGACAAGTGCCCTTGAAGCCATATCTCTTGCAATTCCCTTAGACGGCTTATCTGCCTGTAACTGCATAAGCGTGCAGTCCTCAAGAATATCTGCAACAAGAAACAACTGTCTTTTAAAGCTGGGACTTTGTGCTTCATCACCTGATGCACACTCATATGCTTCTCCCAGACGGCGAAACGTCTTAGCTGTTTCGGACAATCTGTTTATCGTATAAGTCATACACAATCCATCATTCTTAACTGCCATAGCCCCTCATTTCTGGTCTAAATATACTGTTTTCTTAAACCGAACACCATTATAATAGCAGTTATATAAAAAATGTGTCGAACCCTGTTACGTTACTTCTTCCCTTTAAATATTATCTCATCTGGATATATAAGTCCAAATTTATCCTTGGCAATCTCCTCCGCAAACTTCTTCGTCTGCACATACTTCTTATATTCATTAAGCTCTTCTGTACGCTGTTTTTCTTCATCAACCTGTTCCTGAAGCTCTTTAATCTGCTTTTCGTACCCTACATTTTTGGCTTCAATATTCTTCTTGCCATTCCATAAAAGCACGCCAAGACCCACAACAACAAGCATAGCAAATACCATACCCAGAATTGCTGAGCGTTTCTGTCTTTTTCTTCGCTGTTCCCTTTCTCTCTTTGTCTCAAATCTCATCTATATCTCTCCATTCTTCGGTCTGTCTTTCCTTAATGACTGCAACACTATTCTAATCACAGACACAAGCATTTTCAATGGTTTCAGTAAAATTCCTACAAGCCTTACTCCATATTTTATGTAATACACGCTTAACGCCTTAAGATATAGAACTGCACCGCACACAAGCCCCACTACAATAAATGATCTTATAATTCCGCTATTAACATAGAAACATATAATAAATATCCGTATTCCTACATATATCCAGTATATAACATCTTCTACAGCAATCATAAATACACGCCGGTGTCTTATTATTCTTCTTATTATTCTTATCGTATCATATTGAAATGCGAGCACCATTCCCCACCAAAGTGCATATAAAAATGTGCCGCTCTCCCATATAATATCACTTGACATAAGCATTATTCCCCGCTACTGCTGGACTTATATAATTAACTAATCTTTATAATGTCTAAAAGATGTATTCACAATTATCTAAATAACCTGTTCACTAATGAGTCGCCTTTTTTCATACTTATGCTGTTCTGTGAATACACAAGTGAGTCAACCCTGCCATCAACATCAAGCTCCCCCTTCTCAACTGACAGCTTATTAACGTGAAGCGACTCCCCTTTTATAACAATAACGCCATAATCTGACTCAAGTATTACCTTTGATGGTTCAAAGGATATAACGTCAGTAATACCAGTAAACTGAGCCTTCTTTCTATCTTCCATTCTTACTGTATGAGGATGTCTTACCCTTTTAATATCGTCCATAACTGCCTCCATATATTATACATTTATCTTACCTGTCTAATATATTAGGCGGTGCGCCAAAAAATGCTTAATTATAACTATTATTTAAACACATTAAACTATTAGATATGCTCAAACATTAAATATACTTAATCATTAAATATATTCAAACATCTCCTTAGCTTCTTCTTTCTTAACTGTGTCCTTTACGTCTGTAACTCTTACCTTAACATTCTTATTACCAAAAGATATCTCTATTATATCTCCTGCCTTGACATCAACTGATGCCTTAGCCACTTTACCATTAATCATTACCCTGCCTGCATCACACGCATCATTAGCTACTGTACGTCTTTTAATAAGTCTTGAAACCTTTAAATATTTATCTAATCTCATAATCTTCCTCCGGAATGTCTGCCAATCGTAATTAACTTATATTAATATGTAAATGCCTGAAGCCGTGCAATATTTCTAACTTCTGGCATTTAGATGTATATGGCAAATGGTATTTTGCCTTACATCATATTATTATATTAAAATTATCTGCTAATTGTCCATATGTCTGCCCAAAAAATCCGCCGCAACTTTAACTATTCTTTTCTCACTCTCGCCAAGCTTCTGTTTCTTGTCATTGCCAAACATAATAACCATACCAAGAACATCTCCGGCACATATTATCGGACTTATCACCTCTGACTCACAATCATAGTCTGTTACCGCTTTTACATAATCATTCTCACTGGCACTTGCTACAACACTCTGCCTTTTATCCATAATATCATTAAGTTCTTTGGTAATATGCTTTCCCTGTACATTCTTTTTCTGTGTTCCTGCTGCTGCAATAACACAATCCCTGTCAGTTATTGCAATTGTCATTCCTGTATTCTGTGCTATGGACTCCGCATATTCTACTGCAAATTCCGATACATCTGCCATCGGAGAATATTTCTTTAACACAATCTGCCCATCCATATCTGTATATATCTCCATAGGGTCAGTTTCTCTTATTCTTAATGTTCTTCTTATCTCCTTTGGTATTACAATTCTTCCTAAATCATCTATACGACGAACAATTCCAGTGGCTTTCATACAATCCTCCTTATTTTCAACATAATCCATACACGCTGTTTCTCTATGCTCATTCAATGGTTTATCGAACTATTTTCCATATATTGCGTTGTATGGGTAGTATGTGAAAATTGTGAAAAATTATACATTTTAAAAAGGCTAGTCATCTAAATTCTTCCATTCTTCTCTTTTACTGACTATATCCATATTGCCAGCATATAAACCACCTAGTATAATACAATAATTATCTGTGGTTTTTCCACATAATATGCAACAAGAAATCCATATAGGCAGGTTGTTCTGCGCGTTTTGACCTGCTCCTTTTATTATGTTATCATTTAATTATTAAATGTTTAAATGCGTTCTTAAATGGTAAAAATATGAATTAGTGTTATGCGCACCCGACACGCTATACTTATAACTGGGGCGCAGAAATGAGGATATTTATGATTATAGATTTTCATACTCACAGCTTTCCTGATGACATTGCGGACCGTGCCGTAGGACGACTTGCTCAAAGCGGCGGTATACCTAATTATCTGGATGGACGTGTAGACTCTATCAAAGCTTCTATGAAAAAAGCTGGCATTGATTACTCTGTCTTACTGCCTATAGCAACAAAGCCGTCACAGCATACGACTATCAACAAAATAGCCATAGAAACTAATAAATCCTTTAAATCTACTGGAATAATATCATTTGGTACAATTCATCCTGATAATGATGACTACAAGACTATAATAAGTGACCTTGCCAAAGCTGGTGTTCCAGGAATTAAGCTTCACCCTGTATTCCAGCGCACCAATATAGATGACCCTAGATGTCTTAGAATAATAGAATGTGCAAACGACAACGACCTTATTGTATCTATCCACTGCGGTATGGACATAAGCTTTCCTAACTGTGATGAGGCAAGTGTCGAACGTCTTGCCAATATGATAAAAGAAGTCCCACCACACAAACTTGTATTAGCCCATATGGGTGGCTGGTCTATGTATGACGAAGTATGTGACCAGCTAATTGGAACACCAAATGTATGGCTCGACACTGCACTTGTCTTAAAAAGCACTCCGGACAACAACTTCCTCTCCAAAGAGAAATTCGTCCAGATGGTCCGCACACATGGCTCTGACCACATTCTCTTTGGAACAGACAGCCCTTGGTCTGACCAGTCCGAGTCCCTCCACCTCCTAAGGACAAGCGGTCTCACCCCAGAAGAACTCACAGCCATCGAAGGCGGCAACGCCGCCACACTGCTCGGCAGTTTCCTGACAAATACACCATAACCATTTTTCTCCTTCCCCAAGGGCAACAGCACAGCGCATTGCCCGCCCCGCACGAACTGGCAACGAACAGGCGAAAAGCAGGACAGCCCCCTGCCGCGTGGCACTGCATTATAAGAGAATTGTGATATTACCAGTGTTTCCGCCCCTATAAACAGCAATGACCAGACACGAGGTCTGGTCAAGCGAATACTGAGGCAGGATGCCGAATATGAGCGTGTGCGTCCACCGCCACAACACTCCCTCGGAAACACCCGGTAATATCCAATTGTCTTATCCGCAGTTCCACACGGCAGGGGGCTGTCCCGCCTTTCGCCGTCCGTCCATCTGCCCGTCCGTCTGCCAGCTCCGCTCTTACCCCACTATCTCCTGTGCATATGCCAACGCCGCATCAATATTAGCACAGAAGTTATCTTCTCCAACTTCTGCCGCAAATCCAGCCTTCTCCATCATAGACTTAGGCTGTTCCTGGACGTGGGATAATACCATAGTTATACCACGCTTCTTACATACATTGTGTATATTCTTAAGCGAACGCAATGCTGATATATCCATAGCTGGAACACCACGCATTCTGATTATAACTACTTTTACATCTGACTCCATATGTATATCCATAAACTTATCCGCTGCCGCAAAGAACATTGGTCCGATTATTTCGTATACTAAAGTCTTATCAGGAACTTTCTTTAAATTAATACTCTCAGGGTCGTTATTCTCATCAATATTTTCCCCGATATATTTCCAGCTTCTTACTTCTGTTACGTCTGCCATTCTCTTCAGGAAAAGAAGTGCAGCCATAACAATACCTACTTCTATAGCCACAACAAGGTCAAATACAACTGTAAGCACCATAGTTGTAAGTAATACTAATGTATCTGACTTTGGTGAGTGCTTAACAAGATTAACCATCTCTCTCCAGCCACTCATATTGTATGCAACAATAAATAAAATTGCCGCAATGGCTGGCATTGGTATCCAGGCCGCATATGGCATAAGCACCACAAGCACAATAAGAAGTGTAACTGAGTGAACCATACCTGCTATAGGTGTACGTCCACCATTCTTGACATTAGCCGCTGTTCTTGCAATAGCGCCTGTCGCTGGAATACCACCGAAAAGTGCGGATACGATATTACCTGCTCCCTGTGCAACAAGCTCCATATTAGGCTTATGTCTTGAACCTATCATTCCATCTGATACTACACACGAAAGCAGACTCTCTATTCCTGCAAGAACCGCTATTGTAAGAGCATCTGGAAGAAGTGTAAGTATCATATCCATATTAACTGATGGTACTGACACTCCTGGAAGTCCTTTCTTTATTGTATACAGACTTCCGATTGTATTGACATCTTTTAATGGTCCGATGAATTTAACCATAAGAACTGATACTATAACCGCAATAAGTGATGGTGGAATTTTATCAAGAGACTTGAACTTAGGCCATATAATAAGAATTGCAAGTGATACAGCACCAACTATTAATGCTTTTATATTAAATGTTCCTATATTGGCAATTATCGCCTTTAACTTATCCATAGTTTCAACTGTAGCAGTTCCTGCCGGATAAGTAAGGCCAAGAAAATCTTTAATCTGTCCTATAACAATAGTCACAGCAATACCAAATGTAAAACCTGTAGTTATTGTATAAGGAATAAATCTTATAAGGTTACCGAACTTAAGAAGCCCCATAATAACAAGTATTATACCTGCCATAATTGTAGCAACTATAAGTCCATCCATACCATTTTTCGCAACTATACCAGCTACTATTGTAGCAAATGCTGCTGTAGGTCCAGCTATCTGAACCCTGCTTCCTCCTAAGAAGGAAATAACAAATCCAGCAAATATTGCTGTATATATACCCTGCTCCGGGCTTACTCCTGATGCAAGTGCCAGTGCAATGGATAATGGCAGGGCTATTATCGCAACAATAATCCCTGCCACTATATCCTTTACTAACTGGTCCTTGGAATATGTCTTCATTACATCAAATATCTTTGGTACCAATTCATTCATTTTACTGTTCTACCTCTGTAATCTGGCTGCACTCAAATTCTACAACTTTCTGATAAAGTATTTCATAACCTATCTCTGATACAACTTCACTGCCGACTGCATCTACAATTGCATTGAAGTCATCGTAACCATAATACTGAGCTAAATCGTTACCATATGAGTTAATTTCATCTTCTGACACATGAATATCATTATCTGCGGCAATAATGGTTACTATCATTTTCTGTAAAAGATACTGCTGTGCAGATGATGTAGCATATTCATTAAATGCGTCAATTGAATCAAATCCATATACTGATTTCTTATATGTATCTAAATCTGATATGCCATAGTATGAACCATAAGTGTTAAATTCACTCTCAATATTAGTATTAAGTACTTCTACCAATGAATCTATTTCATCCTGTGGATAATTAACATCTCCGATATTCTCGCTTATAATCTGGTATGCTGATGTAAATGTGTTATTAAGATAAGTATCATTAGCATTAGCTTCTACTATCTTTCTTACTTCTTCCCTGAAATCTGCAACTGTATCACCTGAAAGATTAAGACTTTCTTTGTTATTAACTACCCATTCATCTGTTATCTCTGGGTAAGTTGTCTTCTGGATTGCTGTAACCTTTACTGTGAATATTACACTCTTACCTGCAAGGTCTGATGTGTAATTATCTGGGAAAGTACAAGGAATATCATATTCCTGGCCTACTGTAAGTCCTACAAGTCCTTTATCAAGGTCTGATATAAAGTTACCTGAACCTATTGTATATGTAGTATCTGTTGCTGTACCACCTGAGAATGCCTCGCCATCAAGCTTACCTGAATAATCAAGTATAACTGTATCCCCATCAGCTGTTACACCACTTGTAACATTCTCTGTTGTAGCTTCCGCTGATACTATATTCTTATTGATATAATCGTCAACGTCACTTTCTGCAACATTGAGTACTGACTTATCAACTGTTACCTGAATTCCTTTGTACTCAGGCATTGTAAATGCTTTTTTATAAATTGCTGCATCTGATGTAATAGCAGCATCATATTCTGCAGCTGTTATGCTCTTATGTACTGTAGAAGTTGGTTCTTCTGTCTTTTTAGAGCCACATGCTGTAAGTGAAGCTGTCATAGCTGCCACTAACATAAGGCTTACTAATTTCTTTTTCATAAAATATCCTCATTTCTTTATTTTTGACACTTTATTTGTTATAACATAATCCAATACAAAATAAAAGTGAATTCACATTTTTTTCAATATTTGATATACTTTATACATATGTATAACTTATTTAAGGAGTAATATGAATAATTTAGTAATTTTGCAAAAACCTGCACATCTAAGACATCGGACAGCTTCTTTAGTTCTATGTATTGTTATTATAAACTGTATGCTGTCAGCACTGACGGGCTGTAACAGTAAGAAGCTTGCTCTGAGTTCACCTATAAGCGTAACTGATTACAAGCTTAATACTTATGTACAGATTGACTCTTATACTAATGTCAATAAAAATGTATTATCCGATGCTCTTGGCCTGTGTGATTATTACGAACACATTTTCTCAAGAACCCTTGAAACAAGTGAGCTTTATAAAGTCAACACCCAGCAGACAACTGCTATAAGTGATGAACTCTATGAGCTTATTGAACTTGGGCTTTACTACAGCCAGCTATCCTATGGTGCTTTTGATATTACAATAGGAAGCGTGTCACGTTTATGGGATTTTAATACTGATACCCCAGATGTACCTGACAGTTCTGCCATAACAGATGCACTTGCATATGTCGATTATACCAAGGTTTCATTAAGCACCGACAATGACGGCACTCATCACATATCCATACCTGACGGATACTGTCTTGACCTTGGTGCGATTGCCAAGGGCTACATTGCCGATAAGATTAAAGCTTATCTTATTGATAATGGCGTCGAACGTGCTATCATTAATCTTGGCGGCAATGTATTATGTATAGGTCAGAAGCGTAACGGCTCAGATTTCAATATTGCGGTAAAGAAGCCATTTACTGAAACCGGCGAATATATGGAAGTACTTCATATTAATGATTATTCGGTTGTATCATCTGGAACATATGAAAGATACTTCTATTCAGATGACGGTACATTTTACCACCATATATTAAATCCAGCCACTGGCTACCCTTATGACAACAACTTATGTGATGTGACTATTATTTCAAGTGAGTCAACGGTTGGCGACTGTCTTAGCACAACCTGCTTTGTATTAGGACTTGATGACGGTATGAAACTCATTAATTCGCTTGAAGGCATTGAGGCTGTATTTATGACTAATGATGGTTCTAAATATTATTCAGACAACGCGAAAGCGTATATTAATTAATTATTACGACAGATTATTATCTGTAGAAATGAGGATTATATGATTCGACTTATTATCGTAGTGCTGTTATTGCTTATATTTGCAGTATTCAGCTTAATTGCACTTCCTATCTTATGGCTTATCGGAAAGAAGAACCCTGTTGCTAAGGAGAAAGCTTCTGATGCGGTTGCACGCTTTATGTTCAGGCTTATATTGTTCGTATGTGGAACTAAGACGACTGCTATTGGTGTTGAGAACATTCCAACAGACAAGCCTGTATTATTTGTAGGTAATCATCGTGGTTTCTTTGATGTAATTATTTCTTATACTTATATAAAGACAAGAGCGGCTTATGTTGCCAAAAAGGAGATGGCAAAAGTACCTATACTTCGTGTATGGATGCGTAATATCCGCTGTCTTTTACTCGACAGACAGAACACAAGGGAAGCCCTCAAATCAATACTTTCTGGAATTGAATATATTAAAGACGGCACCTCTTTAGTTATTTTCCCTGAGGGAACACGTAACAAGGGTGAGGGGGTTATGGAATTCCACGCCGGAAGCTTTAAGCTTGCTGAGAAATCACACAGTCTTATTATTCCTGTAACACAGAATAATACTTCTGCAATATTTGAAGACCAGAAGCCTTTCCTTAAGAAAGCCCACACTGTTATTGAATTCGGAACGCCGGTAGATATGTCCTTAATGTCACCTGATGAGAAGAAAAATGTAGCAGCATATATACACGATATTATACTTTCTACTTATGAGAAAAACCAGAATCTTGTGTAAGCATTACACATTTTCTTACGCATTTTCAATATATTATTCTTTTCATTATTTATATTCCGTGATATAATGGACTTTGTGAATTCAGTTTGAATTGTGAATTATTTGTATATTATACAGGAGGAGAACTTATATGCCAGTATGGTCGATAGTTTTATTAGTTATTATAGCAATCCTCGTTGTTGCTTTAATAGCTCTTATTATTGTTGGTAACAAGCTTCGTAAGAAGCAGACAGAGAACCAGGCACAGATTGATGCCGCTAAACAGATTATGTCTATGTTGATTATAGACAAGAAGAAAATGAAACTTAAAGAAGCAGGACTTCCAAAGATTGTTCTTGAACAGACACCTAAGTATCTTCAGAGAAGCAAAGTTCCTGTAGTTAAAGCTAAGATTGGTCCTAAGGTTATGACACTTATGGCTGATCCTAAGGTATACGACCAGATACCTATCAAGGCGGAAGTTAAGGCTGAGGTAAGTGGTATCTACATCACAGGAATTAAGTCAGTTCGCGGTGGCAAGATAGTTGTTGAAGAAAAGAAAGCTAAGAAAGGCTTATTTAAGAAGTTAAAGAAGAATTAAGCCTGAAATTAAACAAAGGCAATTATTAATATATTAATGAATGTTAATAACATTTAATATATTAAATATAATAATCACGGTCAGGTATTGTTAATAACACACCTGACCGTGATTTTTTATTTAGACCTTATGATTAATTAATACGGACTTATATTCTGTGCAGGTGCATCTTCCTTAGTAGGTGCTTCCCACTCTCCAGTCTTTTGTTCCTTTGTCTGCTGTGTCTTAGTAGCAGCCTGCTGTGTCGTTGGCGTCTGTGCTTTAGTAGTAGCCTGCTGTGTTGTCGTTGCCGCCTTTGTCGTTGGAGTTACAGTAGTAGTTTCCTGCTGTGTTGTTGTCTGTTCTTCTGTCTGGCTCTGTGTCTCAGTTTCAGTCTGGTTCTTCTTCGTATAAGAACCATTTGCCGTCTTGAATTCTACCTTTTTCTTATCTTTATGTATATCATACATAAAATCCTTAAATATAGCCAGAGTCTTAACTGAGCTTAATGTCTTAGGATAATCATATCCCATCCATATAGCTGTTGTATAATACTGGCTGTATCCACAGAACCACGCATCCTTATTAGAATTGGTTGTACCTGTCTTACCAGCTACAATTGCATTAGATGGTTCTGCCCCAACACCTGTTCCGCTTGTTACCACAGTACGGAGCATATCTGTCATCATTCTGCATGAATTAGTATCATATACTCTTGAACCTCTCTTAGAGGTATCTACAATCGCTTTTCCTGATGTGTTAAGTATCTTCTCAACACAGGTTGGCTGTCTGTATTCGCCATCATTGACGATTGTTGCATATGCACCAGCCATCTCCTCTGTCGATACGCCATAAGTAAAGCCTCCAAGTGCCGCAGCATTGGTTGATTTATCCATCCATATTTTATGGAAGCCCATATTAAGAAGAAAACCAATACCAGCCTTAGGTGTTATATCGTCCCTGTATATCTTCCATGCAACAGTATTCTTAGATTTGCTTACTGCTGTTCTAAGTGTCATCTGTCCGGCATATACACCATCTGCATTTGATGGGCCACCATCTATCTTCTCATCATTAACTATTGTATCCGGATTATTGCCAAGCTGTAGATATGGCACATATACAATTACCGGCTTAATACAGCTTCCCGGCTGTCTATAGCTCTGGTATGCCCTGTTAAGTGTATATCCATCAATATCATCCTGTGACCTTGAACCTACAATTGCAACTACATTTCCTGTGCTATTATCAATGCATGTCGCTGCACCCTGTAATTCATATATTCCGTCATCTGACACCTTCTTAAATGATGAAAGATTATTATCTATGGACTCCTGAAGTGAAGCCTGTATATCCGGATCTATGCTTGTATATATTGTATATCCACCATTAATAAGCATCTGCTGGCATGATGAGTAATACTGCTGGTACAGTTCCTCATATGTATTATATTCATCTTCTGTATCAAAGTTATTACGCATTGTAAAACCGTAATATTTCATAAGTTCTTCCGTTGCACAATGCCTTGCATAGGTTTCAACCGAGCTGTTCTTATTAGCAGCTTTCTGTCCTGTTATTGTTATCTCCTCAGCAATCGCTGTATTATAAGTCATTGAATCTATATAATCTGCATCACGAAGTTCTTTTAAAATGAGATTTCTTCTTGTAATTGTCGCATCATAATTAGTCAACGGATTATACTTGGTAGGGTTATTAGGTATAGCCGCAATAAATGCCTGCTGTGATACTGAAAGCTCTGAGGCTGATTTGCCAAAATATCCTCTTGCCGCAGCTTCTATTCCATAGTATCCATTACTGAAATATATGTTGTTAAGATAGAATTCCAAAATCTGGTCTTTGCTGTATTTCTTTTCCAGATGTTGTGCTAAAAATATCTCCTTAACCTTTCTCTCCCATGTAACCTCCTGGCTTAAGAATACATTTTTGGCAAGCTGCTGTGTAATTGTACTCGCTCCCTGAACTATTGTATCGTTACGGCTGTTGATTATAACCGCCCTTATAATCGCCTTAATATCAATTCCTGAGTGGTTGTAAAAGTCCCTGTCTTCCATTACAACAAATGAATTTGCAAGTGTCTTTGGTATATCACTCATCTGGATATAGTACATATCCTTAGAAGCTTTCATAGTACATAACTGTTCACCATTAGTATCGTATATTATAGTCGTCTTTCCATCTTTAAATGTATCTATTGTACTTTCATCTGCTATTCTCTTAGCATCATTCGCAAGCTGAATTACTGTTACAATCTTAGGTCCTGCATATATGCCGCCCGCTATAAGAAGAATAAGTATTATTGATAGTATTATAATTTTTATAATCTTTATCTTTTTGCTCTGTCTTTTCTTTCTTTTCTTAGTTGATTTAGCCATCTGCATATCCTCTTTAATTCTTGTAATAAGTTATAAATACATTTTCCCACTGGTTAAACATCTTGCTGGCATCAGTTAATGCAACTGTTACCATTGAATCAGAAGCAGTATCTATATATGTTATATTTTTAGAATCATAGCCTGTAATTATTACATATGACTCACTTCCGCTCTTGCCTATAACCGGACAGCCATTATCAATAAAATTGAGCATTTTATCGACTGTTACTGACTTCACACTAAGTCCTGCAACACCTGGAATAAGGCTTAATATCTCGTCAGCCGTTTTATCCTGTATATAAGCATTAATATCAAACTGTGCACCTGCATAGGAAGCCACTGTCTGTAATGCCGTTCTAAGAGATGAACCAGCATCAATTATACTAAGTCCTTTAATCTGTGCTGAGGTGTTCCTGTAACGCTTCCATATTGTGTTAGCATTATAATCATTAACTGAACCATATGTGTCATTGGCAAGTATTATAGCCTTTGATATCTGGGTTGTACTATCCTGAAAACGTCCATACCCATATACATAATATCGTCCATCACCGGCAAAATCATTATCAAGCTCCAGCAGTGCATTATCCTTATAACTTACCTCAGAAGATGTCCTGAATTCCACACTGCCTGCCGGAAGTGCTTTCATAAGCTTAATTGCAAGCTCCTGCTTTCTGTTATCTGTAACTATAGTTTCCAGTGTAAGTCCATCTTCTTGTTTATTCTCATCTTTATTAATAAGCTGGTCAATACTTGTACTTTCATAATCACCATCACCTGATTTCACAACTCTTGTAAGATTGATACGCATATCACTTACCGAAGCATCACTTACATATACACCCGGCTGTTCGTATTCCTTTATTACATTGTAATCAGAATCCATTATTTCAAGCCTATACATTGCAAATGTCCTGCTTCCATCCTCTTTTATAAGAATATCAGCTTTATCAGCTATGCCATATACGAAATCTCCATTAATATATCCAAGACATCTTATATATTCATTGTCGTCAGCCTTAATTATCTTCTCGCTGTCCGTACTCATATTGAATATTCGTATTGAGTCTGTACTATATAATCTGCCATTCATACTGTAGGCTATGGCATCTCCATTTTCTGATACAGCATATGTTCCGTCCACAAGCCCAGACACTACTGTCATAACTTCCTTACTTACAATATCTATCGAATACAGTGTATCGTCCATTAATATATAAAATGTATTCTCATCAGCAAGATAAGCTATTCGGCCAACATTCTGTGACAATATGTCATATGGCTTATCCATTGGAATATACAATCTTTCTTCTACTATATTATCTTCATATGAATACTTGCACAAAGATACGCCCGACTCGCCCTCATGCTCACCTCTGTTCATATATCCATATACTATAAAATCGCAGTTGCCATCGTTACTTACATTAAGTATCTTTATTCCGTGCTGGTTATAGTTCTCTCTTATGCCATCTGTTTCATCGGCGTTAAATGAGAATACTCTTGTATACATATTAGTATCAATATTGTAGCACCACAGAGAACCTTCATTGACAAAGTATGAATAAGTTCCCTTCTCGTCAGAATTAAATTCAGCTGTTGTTCCTGACTGTATTCCAAGATTAATCTTAGCTGTTGATAAGATGTCGTTTTTACCGTCAAATATCTGGTTAGCTTCTCTTTCATAATTAAGCAGATAAAATCCGCTTGTAGTCTGTCTTATACGGTAATATTCATACACATTATAAGAGTCATAAGATTCATATTCATTAATAGCACCTATCTTATAATCAAATGTTATTACAGCCACGTCTTTGCTTATCTCCTTAATAACCGGTATAAGCTGGCTTTCTACATATGGTCCCATATCACCCCAGCCAATCTGGCTTAATGTGCTGTTGATATTAACCTTTCCAAAATTATTATTATTGCCAGCAGACGAAGTTTCTATATACTTCTGTATTTCACTTAATCTGTCCTGATTAAATGTACAGGCATTAAAGTCCTCCACAAATGCAAACTTATCATCTATTGAATAGTCTTCACCTGTAATAATTCTTGTATAATAGTGAATTTCTTCGTGTGTGCTTGTCTCTAATATTATCTCAAGAGCATACTGCGTATTATCATCTATAAGATTCTTGATATTCAGTGTGGCAGTAATTGTTTCACCATTATTAACAAGCTCTGTAACTTTGGTATTCTCTATCAGTCCGTTATCTGACAGATTTCTTATCTTATATGTAAGCTCCTGCACCTCAGCTCCATAATTGTGAATAATAATAGGAAGCTGTCTTGTCTTTGCCACTGGAGTAAGATTATCATTAATCAGTGCCTGATTAATCTCCTGTGTAAAACCGTGCAATGAATTGAACTCATTGCCCTCTTCTGACTGCATAGTTATAACAGGAATTGTCGCCGCAGACATAGTTGTTGCCGATGGTGTAACTGACTCAAAACTCATTGACAAAAATGTGAGCACCATCGTAACTATAAATATTATTCCAAGTACAAGATACTTAGAACTTACCTTTTTATCAGATTTTCTCATATTATCTCCATTCTTATATAAGCTTGTCGATTGTCAGTTCCAAATTCAATGCCTCTAACATATCTTTAGTCTTTTCTCTGGCAGAGATGTCTTCTTTACTACTCTTAACTGCCCTTATAAGAAGATTTTTAGGAGTATGCTCCATATCTATGAATTCCAATATCTGTGTATCATAGCCATTAGCTGTAAGAAGCTTGGCTCTTGCCGCATCTGTTACTATAGCCGCCATTCTTTCTTTTAATATGCCATAGTCCATAACCGGCGATAATATATCGCTCTTTATTGTCCTGTTAGCTTCGTGCTGGCAGCAAGGCACTGATAATATAACCTCTGCACCCCATTTAACTGCCTTGGCAAGTGCATAGTCAGTTGCTGTATCACAGGCGTGCAGTGTAACCACCATATCTACCTTGTCCACATCTTTGTATGTCGCTATATCTCCAACATAGAAATCAAGCTTATCATAGCCGTATCTTGTTCTAAGTTCATTACAATGTTCTATTACATCTGCCTTAAGGTCAAGTCCTATAATTCGTATATTATAGCCCTTAAGCTCCTTAAGATAGTAATACATAGCAAATGTAAGATAAGACTTTCCACAGCCAAAGTCAATTATTGTAAGCTCTCTTTCCTTATCAAGCTTTGGAAGTATATCTTCTATATATTCAAGAAAACGGTTAATCTGTCTGAACTTATCATATCTTGTTCTTATAATCTTACCATCCTGTCCCATAACACCAAGATCTATCATAAATGCCACTGGCTTTCCTTCTTGTATTATATATTTCTTGGTTCTGTTATGGCTCAGATCTCTCTGTGCCTTTAACTGTCCTGCTTTTTTATATTTGCAGGTCAATGTCTTACTCTTGCTTGAAAGTATTGTTGCAGCCGCATCAGTCATATTAATCTGTGCCTGCTTGAAATCCTCTGTCATATAATCAATTATCTTCTTCTTTACATCAGCAGCACTATGGTTAGAATGTAACACCTTTCTTCCTACAAATTCAGACACCTGGTATTCAATCTCATTCTTAAGAATAACAGGTCTTATTCTTACCTTTACTGCCTTATCTTCGCTTTTATTCTTCTGTCCGCTTATAACCATATCTATAAGCTTATCGCTAATACATATATCAAGTAATTGTGTAATATCCAATATCATAACCTCCATTTTAGGCTTACTGTACTATTTTAATATCTTTGCGGACAATACACAAGTAGCAATTAATATAAGCCTATTATCTCAATAAATGTAGTGGTCTGATAGTCTGCAATTTTATTAATAGTCCCCTCTGTTAATTGGGGTCGCCAGATATATATTGGTCTTGTCTGTTGTTTCATCATAATTCATTGATATATTAATATTGGTCTTTTTCTTTCCAATGTACATATAGCCATCTGTGTCTTTGTCATAGGCATATATTGTATACAAGTCCTTAGTTCGGCTTGCTTCTGCTTCTTTTGCACCAAGCTGGCTTAAGATGTTACCGGTTATCTGATTTCTTTCTTCTATGCTTTTATCGCCATCACACTGGCCTGTTATACATACGTTAACATTACTATCAATTCCGTATATATTGCATATTTTTTCAAGCTTCGCCTTGTATGCAGTTGTTGATGTTACTCCTTTGCCTAGCTTTATGTGGATACTTATATAGTTCTTATCCTCATCTGTCGCTTTTATCCCCATAACTACTGTTCCATATAAAGAATCCTGCGTTAATACACATTCCCGTGAAATATAACGGTTATTATACACATTTTCATAAGAGTTATTACCAGAATACTGTATATTATAGCGGTTAATTCCTATCTCTGATGCCATTTTCTCAAGTATAAGGCACATTGCCTGCTCAGATAAGTAATTATCTGACAGCTCTGTATCCACACTTATGTCAGATTGGACATTGTTATCCACATTTTCGCTGAATATACTAACAATATCACTGCCTGTATTATTAACCGCATATATACTTCTTTCCATAAAGCTTCTCACTGCTGTAACAATCCACAGAATAGCCGCTATTGTAACAGCTATCCGCTGTAATTTATATTTTCTGCATTTATACATAAAAAACCTCCCATTAACTAATAACATTATTACCAGTTAATGGAAGGTATATACTTTAATTATTAATCAGCAGCACCTAAACGTGCAAGTGATCTCTTTAATGCCATCTCAGCTCTAGGAACATCAAGATTACTGTCCTTGCTGGCAAGTCTTCTCTCTGCTCTTATCTTGGCATCATTGGCACGATTGACGTCAATCTCATCAGGCCATTCAGCTATCTCTGCTAATATTGTCACTTTATCCTTAAGGACTTCAACAATACCGCCGTGTACAGCCGCCTTCTTAATTCCGTCATTCTGGTGAATAGTCAGCACACATGGAACTAACACTGCAGTAAGTGGGATATGCTGTGGATACACACCTATCTCACCTTCACTTGTAGCTAATTCAACAAATGTGGCTTCACCATTAAAAAATACTCTTTCTGGCGTATTAACCAGAAGCTTCATTGTACCTGTATCCGCCATATCTATTCTCCTTATCAAGATATCTAATTATACTTTAATATCCGTGTCTGATACCTATTTAGATACCTTAGCAAGTACATCATCAATACTTCCACAGTTAAGGAAATAACTTTCTGGTATATCATCATACTTACCTTCGATGATTTCCTTAAAGCCCTGAATTGTGTCACTGATTGGTACATAACGTCCTTCAAGTCCTGTGAACTGTCCTGCAACGAAGAATGGCTGAGAGAGGAATCTCTGTACCTTTCTTGCTCTTGATACGACCATCTTATCTTCTTCTGAAAGTTCGTCCATACCAAGGATTGCGATAATATCCTGAAGTTCTTTGTACTTCTGTAAGATTTCCTGAACATCTCTGGCAACCTTATAATGTTCTTCACCAACGATTCTTGGATCAAGAATTCTTGATGTAGACTCAAGTGGATCTACCGCTGGATAAATACCAAGTTCAACTATAGAACGAGAAAGAACTGTAGTTGCATCAAGATGTGCAAATGTTGTTGCTGGTGCTGGGTCAGTTAAATCATCCGCTGGTACATATACAGCCTGAACTGATGTGATAGAACCATTCTTAGTTGATGTAATACGCTCCTGAAGAGCACCCATCTCTGTCTGAAGAGTTGGCTGATAACCAACGGCTGATGGCATACGTCCAAGAAGGGCTGAAACCTCTGAACCTGCCTGTGTAAATCTATATATGTTATCGATGAAAAGAAGTACATCCTTTCCACCCTTATCTCTGAAATACTCAGCCATAGTAAGTCCTGTAAGACCAACTCTCATTCTAGCTCCAGGTGGCTCATTCATCTGTCCGAATACCATTGTAGTCTTCTCGATAACTCCTGAATCCATCATTTCGTGGTAAAGATCATTACCTTCACGAGTACGCTCACCAACACCTGTGAATACTGAATATCCACCATGCTCTGTAGCGATATTTCTGATAAGCTCCTGAATAAGAACTGTCTTACCAACTCCGGCACCACCGAAAAGACCGATCTTACCACCCTTCTGGTAAGGACAAAGTAAATCTACAACCTTAATACCAGTCTCTAACATTTCTGTATTAGTAGCCTGCTCAGCAAATGTAGGTGCCTTTCTGTGAATAGGCATATGCTCTACTTCTGGAGCTGGCTTATTATCGATAGGATCTCCTAATACATTAAAGATTCTACCAAGTGTCTGCTCACCAACAGGTACTGAAATAGGTGCTCCTGTGGCTTCTGCTTCCATACCTCTAACAAGACCATCAGTAGGTCCAAGGGCTATACATCTTACTGTATCATCCCCAAGATGCTGAGCAACCTCTACAACGAGCTTGCCGCCGTCTTTGGTCTTTATATTGATGGCTGAATTGATTTCTGGCAGATTACCTTCTGCAAATTTAATATCTATTACAGCACTGATAATCTGAGTAATCTTACCGATATTCTTCTCTGCCATTGTTACCTCCATCTATTGTTAATTAATTGTACACGGGCTGAATACACAGACCCGCCAAGAGTTATAACAAACTCTAATTAGCCGATAGCATTTGCACCAGCAATAATCTCTGTAAGTTCCTGTGTAATAGAAGCCTGACGGGCTCTGTTATACTTAAGTGATAAATCAGAAATCATCTCATCGGCATTGCTTGTCGCATTATCCATAGCCTGCATACGTGCACCATTCTCACTGGCAACAGCTTCAATAAGTGCACCATATATAAGACTGCACACATACTTAGGTATGATAAGATTCAAAGCTTCATCTTCGGCTGGTTCATAATTCATAGGTGTTGTATCTTCCTTATCAGCACTCACGCTCTCAGTATCAACTGATACTGGAAGAAGCTTAATAAGCTTAGGCTCGTGAACAACTGTATTCTTAAATGATGTATAAGCAAGGTATATTTCACCTATCTGTCCATCCGCAAATCTTTCAAGAAGCTTATCACATATATCTCTTGCATCCGTATAAAGTGGTTCATTAATAACATCTGAACAATCATCTGTTATATTGTAACCTCTTCTTGCAAGATAATCTCTTCCCTTAGTTCCTATTGCAATTATATCAATATCTTCCTTAGGAATTCCGCTCTCTGTAATAAGCTTGGTTATATTAGTATTGTAACCACCAGCAAGTCCACGATTGGCCGTTATTGTTATAACAGCTTTTCTTTCAGACTCACCAGCCTGAAGATACTTATGATTGATGTTACCTGATCTGGCAAGCATATTGCATATCGTTTCGTACATCAGATCTGAATAAGGCTTTGTGCTCTCTGCCTTTCCCTTTGCTTTTTGAAGTTTAACAGTGGAAACAAGCTTCATAGCCTTGGTAATCTGACCTGTACTCTGAATACTATCTCTACGCCTTTTTATATCTCTCATTGAGGCCATAGAATTTACCTCCATTCCAAGCATTAATTGCTGTTAATCGTTGATCAATCAGCAGTTAAATGTCTTCTTAAACTCTTCAATAGCACTTACAAGTAACTTCTCTGTATCTTCTGAAAGTTCCTTAGTCTCCTTAATAGATTCTGGGATCTGTGGATACTTAGTATCTATAAAATCGAATAAGCCCTGTTCAAAATCAAGAATCTTATCAACTGGAATATCTATAACGAACTTCTTAGTAACAGCATATATTATAATAACCTGATATTCTACAGGCATTGGCTTATACTGTGGCTGCTTTAACATCTCTCTGATACGTTCGCCCTGTGCAAGCTTCTCCTTAGTATCAGCATCGAGTTCTGAACCAAACTGTGAGAATGAAGCAAGCTCTCTGTACTGGGCAAGCTCTGTACGGATAGGTGCTGCAATCTTCTTAATAGCCTTAATCTGAGCAGAACCACCAACTCGTGATACTGAAAGACCGGCATTAATAGCTGGTCTGAAACCAGAGTTGAACATCTCTGTCTCAAGATATATCTGTCCATCTGTGATAGATATAACGTTAGTTGGAATATATGCAGATACATCACCGGCCTGTGTTTCAATAATTGGAAGGGCTGTAAGTGATCCTCCGCCGTATTCATCTGACATTCTTGCAGCTCTCTCAAGAAGTCTTGAGTGAAGATAGAATACATCACCTGGATAAGCTTCACGTCCTGGAGCTCTCTTTAAAAGAAGTGAAAGTGTTCTATATGCTGCTGCGTGCTTACTAAGGTCATCATATACAACAAGTACATCTTCGCCATTCTCCATCCACTCTTCACCGATAGCACATCCTGAATAAGGAGCGATATACTGAAGTGGAGCAAGTTCGCTGGCTGTTGATGCAACTACTGTTGTATAGCTCATTGCACCATATTCTTCAAGTGTCTTAACGATACTTGCAACTGTTGATGCCTTCTGTCCAATAGCAACATAGATACAATGAACTCCCTGACCCTTCTGGTTGATAATTGTATCGATTGCTATAGCTGTCTTACCTGTCTGACGGTCACCAATAATGAGCTCTCGTTGTCCTCTTCCGATTGGAACCATAGCATCAATAGCCTTAATACCTGTCTGAAGTGGAACACTTACTGACTTTCTTGTGATTACGCCTGAGGCAACTCTCTCTATCTGTCTTGTCTTATCTGTATTAATAGGACCTTTGCCATCTATTGGCTGTCCAAGTGCATTAACAACTCGTCCTGTTAACGCATCACCTACTGGAACTTCTACAACTCGTCCAGTTGTCTTAACAGTATCACCTTCGCTGATGTTTCTTGAATCACCAAGCAGAACTGCACCTACATTGTCTTCCTCAAGGTTAAGTACCATACCGTATACTTCTCCTGGGAATTCAAGAAGTTCTCCCTGCATAGCTTTCTCAAGTCCATGAATTCTTGCGATACCATCTGCTACCTGAATTACTGTACCTACTTCTGATACTTCAAGTTCGGCTGAATATCTTTTTATCTGTTCTTTTATAACTGAACTGATTTCTTCCGGTCTTAAATTCATTAGCCTTATGCACCTACTTTCTATTAGCTTAAAGCTTACGCTAACTGGATATTCTTTAAATTCCTGGTAAGCTCATCAATTTTATGTTTTATACTGCTGTCTACGACTCTGTCACCGATTCTTATAACCATACCTGCTATAAGTGATTCATCGATGTCATAATTCATCTTGAAATCCACATAATCAGTTGTTGAAAGCAATCTGCTTACAATCGACAGCTTCTGATTATCCGTGAGAGGTCTGGCTGTAGTTACATAAGCAACACCAATCTTCTTATACTCATAAATTCTCTTTATGAAATATTCAAGTGTACTTACTATCTTAGTCTGTCTGTCCTTAGATACCATTATCACAAGAAGTCCTGTAATATCCTCAGATACAAACTTCTTAAAGATATTCTCAATAAGCTGTTCCTTTTCTTTCTTCTCAACCTTTGGAGATTTAAGAACATTTACCAAATCTTCATTATCTTTAAAAATATCAATTACAGCCTGAGCTTCTTCACATAGTTCATCAACCTTAGACTCCTGGACAGCAAGTTCAAATAATGCCTCACCATAAGTTGTTTCTACTAATTTCGCCATGTGTTCTCACCCATTTCATTTAAAGTCTGTTCAATAATTGCATTGCTTTCACTCTCATCGATAGATTTAGCAATAAGCTTTGAAGCTATCATAGCTGACACTGCAACTATCTGCTGTTTAACATCGTCTGCTGCCTTCTGCTTCTCAAGTTCTGCTTCTTTATTAGCTCTCTCGATAATTCTTGCAGCTTCTTCCTTGGCTTCATCTATAATCTTCTGCTCATTATGAACTGCTGTCTTTCTGGCATCACTTAATATAAGCTCTGCCTCCTTATTAGCAGCCTTAATCTTCTCTTCATACTCTGCCTTCATAGCAAGTGCTTCTTCTCTGCTCTGGTTAGCAGTTTCTCTGTCACTTGTTATCTTGTCCTGTCTTTTCTTTAACATATTACGTACAGGATTAAAAAGAATAACTGACAAAAGCAGGAATAATATAAATACGTTGATAGCTGTTATAGCAGCATCAAAAAGCAGCTGATAATCAAGGCCGAATAATCTTCCTGATGTTTCAAGAGCCACAAATGTACTTCCCAAATTCAATTGTTGGCCTCCTTTCCGTTATCTTAATAAATTTGTCGTCAAGACTAAATGTCTTATATTAGCCCTTAAATGGCTGAACGAACATTAAGATAATAGCTACGGCGAAACCATAAAGACCTGTTGTCTCGGCAACGGCCTGTCCAAGTAACATTGTTGATGTAATATCTGACTTAGCACCTGGATTACGTCCAACTGCTGCTGCACCATGACCTGCTGCAATACCCTGTCCAACACCAGGACCAACACCTGCGATCATCGCAATACCTGCACCAATGGCTGACATAGCCTGAATAAATTCCTGTCCACTAATATTCATCTTAAAATCCTCCGTTAAATAAATTATTATGACCAGCTATACTAGTCTGCAATCTTATCGTTAACATATACCATTGTTAACATACAAAATACATACGCCTGAATACAACCTGAGAACAAGTCGAAGTAAGCATGTAATAATGCAGGATATCCTATAGTAAATGGCTTTAATAAGTCATATATAAGTCCCATAAGAACTGTTCCTGACATAACATTACCAAACAGACGCAGTGAGAGTGACAACGGAACTGCAAACTCACCAATCAGGTTAATTGGAAATAAGAACCAGATTGGCTGGAATAAAGCAGCAAAGTGTCCTCCCTTATTCTTCTTTATGCCGTTGAACTGAACAAGTATAAATGTTATAAGACCAAGGCATAACGTCACACCATAATCGGCTGTAGGTGGCCTTAGACCAAAAAGTCCGGATATGTTAGATATAATTATAAATAAGAATAATGTTGAAATATAATTGACAAACTTATTAGCATTCTTACCCATAATTCCATCAACCATAGTTCCAAGCATCTCCACTATAATCTCTATAGCATTCTGGAACATTCCCGGTGTGTCGTCAGGCTTGACCTTATTAATCTTCACCCTGGCAACTATGGCCATAATGATTATGAAGACTGAAACCAGCAGCATAGCAACGTGTGTCGTGTTAATACTAAAAGTATAATCAATGCCTGGAATATGGAATTCCTTCAGGCTTTGAATCATAAAACTCGAATCACACGCTACAAGTGTGTTAACATAAGAGCTTCCCACCTTCTCACCTTCCTTTTTTAGTTATTAATTTATCAGTGAACGGCTGTAAATAAGCCGCTACCTTCATAGAAAACATTCCAATAACCGCACATAGCAGATCTCCAATATTAAGGAAATATAACAGTACGAATAATATAAGCATAACCAAAAGACGGATAAGATAACCAATAATCATAGTTGCTCTTGACTCTGCACCACCATATACTATCTTTCGTATTCCACTGCTCATATGAAATGTTGCAAATACCGAATATATAACTCCTGCCAGAAATCCTATGGCACACCGCATTGTATTCGGAACCAATGCAATTATTATAATCTCACCAAGTATAAGATATATTAAATTAATAATAAGCATACCTGGAATTGAGGGATTAATATCAATAATTCTATCAAGGATACGTCTACTTATGAGTTTCATTATACTTTTCAACTTTCTCTGCAATTTCTTTATCCTGCTTGTGCTTCTTCGCCTGCTCATCCTGTTTTATCGAATTCATAGCAAGCACATAAGCATTTCTTGCACCTGCAGCAATTCCAATAATAAGCAGAGGAATTGTAAAATATGTTCCAAACTTTCCGTCAAGCCATAATCCTATAGCAAGACAGAGAAACGTAGGAACCATTACACATATACTAAGCTGGGATATTAATACTATATTCTTCATAGCATTTCCTCGTTCATATATTCTTCTTATAACCCACTCATTTTAATTATATATTCGATTATAACCTTTAATTGTTAAATTGTCTACAAATTTTCTTGTCCAAATATGTCCAAAAAAAATTGAATTTCACACGTTTACTTGATATAATTTTGATAATTAATATGTGAAATTTTAATTATACAAATTTAATATTTTTAAGGAGAAATGCGTATGACAACTTTATTCCGCAAACGCCTGATACCTGATGAATGTGTAAGTCTTAAGGACGACATTATAATTCATCAGGATGACAGCCACATTATAACAAGCTGGAAAACTTTCCATCCTAAGGCAGAATTCTCTCACGGAATATCATATTACCTTATTAATGATGGTTTCAAGGTAAGTAAATTCTACAAAGAAGATAATTCACTTGCCTATATATACTGTGACATAATTGACACAGCCTATGACGCTGGCACAGATGCCTATGTCTTTACCGATCTTCTGGCTGATGTAATTATTGAGAATTCTGGATTTGTCCGTGTTGTAGACCTTGATGAGCTGGCTGATGCAGCAAGTGCTAAGCTTATATCTGATGCTATGCTTGTTAACGCCCTCCACAAGCTTGATAAGCTTCTTAAGACAATATATGACGGAACATTTAACGAATATATTAATACCATTAACGAATATGAAGCAGGCATACACTAACCGTATGTCTGCTTCATATTAATTCTTATAATTCTATAGTTATCTCCCTGTTAGTATGCTCATAGCGGTAATATCTTACGCCTGCCGCATTAAGCATTCTCTTAGAGGCAATAACTGAGGCTGTATCTTTATATTTATCGCTGTCATACACAACAGTCTTTATTCCTGCCTGAATAATAGCCTTGGCACATTCATTGCAAGGGAACAATGTGACATACATCTTTGCCCCATCAAGCGTACCTCCACGATAATTAAGTATGGCATTAAGTTCACTGTGAGTTGTGTAGAAATATTTATTATCCAGAGGGTCACCTTCCCTGCACCATGGAAACTCATCATCTGAACAGCCCCTTGGAAGTCCATTATAACCCATAGAAAGTATTTTATTGTCACTGCTTACAATACACGCTCCCACCTGTGTATTAGGGTCTTTGGAACGAAGTGCTGAAAGCTTTGCAACACCCATAAAATACTCATCCCACGATATATAATCCTTTCTTTTATCGCTCATATATATTACTCCTCAAGCATTGATATTCTTCTTATATGTCTTTCATCATTGCTAAAGCCTGCCTCTAAAAATGTATCTGCAATTCTGAATGCAAGCTCTGGTCCTATAACTCTTGCACCCATACAGAGTACATTTGCATTATTATGCTCTCTTGTTGCCTGTGCACTAAAACAGTCACTGCATAATGCAGCTCTTATTCCCTTAACTTTGTTAGCAGCCATACTCATTCCAATTCCTGTTCCACATAAAAGGATACCAAGCTCACACTCACCACTTGTTATAAGGTCTGTAACCTTGTGTGCGTATACAGGATAATCGCACGACTCTGTAGTATAAGTTCCTACATCATTACACTCATAACCTTTCTTCTTAAGGTGTTCTATTAACTGGTTCTTAAGGTCTATTGCTCCGTGATCACATCCAATTGCTATCATAATTATAATCTCCTTGTGTATTTTATTAACTTCTATATAACTTTAATCAGCTTCATTCTTAGGTGCTGATATTACCTTCACTACTTTTTCAACATAGCTGTAGAGCTGTTCAAAACATTTGTTATACTCTTCCACACCCTTGCCATATGGGTCTGGTACTTCAACATCACCCTCACCCGCAAGCTCACTTAACGTAAATACATTAATCGCCTTGTTAAAGGTATCATATATTTTCTGTTTCATTGACGAATTCATCGTAAGAACAAGCGTATCTATGCCAAAATCATCATTAACAACCTGAACCGATACATTACTTGGCATAATCATATCGTGTCTTGCCGCCACAGCTACAGCCTTTGGATTGTATGGCTCTGGAAATAACACAACCATCCCCCTTGATTCAACTCTTATATCCGGCATAAGCTTGGTCATTATAGTAGCCGCCATAGGGCTTCTGCAGGTATTACCCATACATATAAATATAACTTTATTAAATCTGTTCATAATTTGACACCACCCAGTTAATGAATAATTAAGCTGGCATATGATTAACCATTAATCTTTAAACATTAATTATAGTATGTCCAGCCGCTTTTATCAATCGGTTCATAACTGCACGTCCAACATTATCTGTCTCGAAGCTCTCTGAAAATACATAGTCTACATTTTCATTATCAAACTCTCTTAATACTGCATACAGATGTCTTGCCGCACTCAGCTCATCATCTTTATGTCCCATCGAAACAATTATTCCCTTGTTATAATTGTGCTTTCCTTCTTCTGTTGTCATTACAGCGACTTTGTATCCCTGACTTATAAGTCTGTTCACATTATTGTTAATATATTCAACAACCTTAGCCTCATCACCCTCAACAATCTTAAGATCTGCATCAGGTGCATAATGCTTATATTTCATACCCGGTGCTTTAGGAACTACTCCAGACTTAACACCTTCCGTTATCGCAGGGTCAATTCTTACCACGCCTATAACCTCTTCAAACATCTCCTTAGTTATATATCCGGGTCTTAATATTGTGGGAACCTCTTCACTAAGATCAATAATTGTAGACTCAACACCTATGTCAACAGTATCATCTTCAATTATCATATCTATCTTTCCGGACAAATCCTTTATTACATGGCTTGCCCTTGTAGGGCTTGGCTTTCCTGATGTGTTAGCACTTGGAGCTGCTATATACACACCTGATGTTCTGATAAGCTCTGCTGCAACCTTATGGCTTGGCATTCTTATCGCAACTGTTCCAAGACCACCTGTAATTGAATCTGGAACTATATCCGATTTCTTCAATATCATAGTTAATGGTCCGGGCCAGAATTTATCGGCAAGCTTTAATGCCTTGTCTGGTACTTCACAAGACAGCTTATATAAAGCCTCTATATCTGCAATATGAACTATAAGCGGATTGTCTGAAGGACGGCCTTTGGCAGCATATATCTTTGCTGATGCTTCCTCGTCAAGTGCATCTGCACCAAGTCCATATACAGTTTCTGTAGGAAATGCTACAAGCCCTCCCTCTCTTAAAATCTTTCCAGCCTGTTCATATATTTTCTTATCCGTAAGACTGTCATTAGTTATTTTCGCAACAATTGTATCCATTGTTACACACCTCTTTTTCTTAAAATGTTCTTAAATGAACTATATTCTGATGTAAATGGCAGATTTCAATTCTGGAACTCACGTCATAATCTTTAATTCTGTCCTAGATATTCAATTATTCCACAGTATATGCTGTACGCAGTCTTCTGCTGGTATTCATCATTGTTAAGCTTATACGCTTCTTCCCTGTTAGACAGAAATCCACACTCGACAATAACCGTTGGCACCTGCGTATTGCGCAGCATATAGTAAGCAGAATCGGGTTTTTCAACTCTTTTATTAGTATTATCAAGCTCTTTAATCATATTCTTCTGAATAATTCCAGCAAGCTTCTTTCCCTCCTCAGACTGCTTGTAATAAAATACCTGTGCACCCTTAGAGGCTTCTCCTACATAACTGTTCTGGTGTATGCTTACTGCAATATCTGCTTTACTTCCATTAATAATACTACATCGTTTCTTCATATCAGCTGCTTTCTTATTACTGTCACTTTCCTGATACAATCCGTTATCGTCTGCCCTAGTCATTATAACAGTAATTCCCGACTGTTCAAGTAATATTTTCAATTTTGAAGCAATTGCCAGATTGACATCTTTTTCAAGTATGCCATCAGCACTTATCTTTCCAGGGTCAATACCGCCGTGTCCGCTGTCTATGGCAACCGTCTTTGCCTCATAATCAATATTTTCCTGTGCTCCGCCGGAGTATTCACCGCTTATATATCCTTTGTCTGAATTTTCAGAACCTGTGCCACATTGCTCTAATGCTAAAGCTGCGGCTATAACAACAATAATCTCAACTGCTACCAGTACTATTTTTAATTCAGGACGCATAACTATCACACAACTACACATTTATTAAAATGTATGCACCTTGTGCCACCGCAATTCCTTTAATCTATTTAATACTATTCATTAATTGTAAGTACTTAAAGCATTTCCGACATACTAATATTTATAATTAATCATTAATATACTGGTTAATTACATTCCACACAGAAGCTTTCTCTAGTCCTAGCTTCCATACCGCAATTCCTGCCGTATTGTTATCAACTACGACCTTAAGTTTCTCCTCGATTGATTTGTCTTCCTCAAACCATATCTTCCTGGTTACTCCATTTTTATCATATGAGCATACATACTGTCCTGCATCATCATTCCATATGGCTGTCTGTCCGTCTTTGTTAAGCTCATCAATAGCCGCCTGCATACCAACTGCACTGCTTGTTGTCGAAGTCTGTGATACGCTCCATATTCTTGTAAAGAAAGGTATACCCACAACAACCTTATCAGCCGGTACTAATGCTGTCATATCTTCAACTGCTTCCTTAACAAATGGAAGTGAAGCAACTGAACCGGCCTCAGAACCTGCATAATGCTCATCATATGCCATAACAATTGCATAATCCACATAATCTGACTGCTCCTTAAGATTATAACAGCTGTTATATGCCTCCGGCTTGTAATTATCTGTTGACAATATAATATTATTCTTATGGCACTCAACCGACAACTCTCTTACAAATTGCAGGAAATCCTTAGCATAATCACTCTTAACATTTTCCAAATCAAGATTAATTCCGTCATATCCATATGCCCTCGCATCTTTAATAAGCGTATCAATCATTGTCTTTCTTGCTGTCCTGCTTGAATATAACGCCTTAAAATCTACTGACTTATTAAAATCGTCCACTAAAGGCCACACCTGTAACCCTTTGTTGTGCATAGCATTAACCCACGAAGCCGATGAGTAATTACTCATACTGCCATTTTCTGATGTAATGCTGTACCAGGTTGGAGCGATAACATTTATATTAGACAGACCTGTAAGCTGTGTGTAGTTATCATTGCCAGCCGTACCAGCAACCTGAAACCAGCCAAGCTTAACCTTCTGGCTTATTGACAGCCCTGCATACTCTGACTCATATGTATTATCCGGAACTTCTGTATACACTTCGCTTACATCACTGCTCTTTACATAACCCGTGTACCCTGTCGCACTTATTACCTTTATCCAGTCGTCATAGCTTTCTACATAATATACGCTGTCACCTTTATTAATCTGCTCTAAAATGTCACTTTTGATGCCGCCTCTGTATCGTATATACATATCTTTCTTCGCTGTAACCCTGCTGACCTCTCCGTTAATCATATTAACAGACAATCTTGAAGGCTTGCTTCCATATGCATATGTGCAGTTCGTATAATCTGCCACATACTGAAATGCTATATACATTGTGCCATCTATCTCACACGCTATCTTATATTCACTATCATATGTATTACCATCGCTGTCCTTATACCCTGTGCTGTCAGGCTCGTATATATATGTCCTGCTGTCATCTGTATACAAAACAGCGTTACTTTCTTTGTCATAATAGAATCTTACATTTATATAATCAGACACAAAATCCACCGGTAGATACAACACATCATCTCTCATAACTCCGATATCACTGTAACTTTTATTATCAATTATAACGAATGTCTTATCGGTATTACTATCAACCTCAAAATATTTATAACCGTCCATCCATTCCTTAGATGGAGCGTATCTTTTTACTAAAAATGTACCTGCTGCCAGTGCGGCAAGAACAACCACTGCCACAACTGCTATCAGTCCGGTTCTATATCTGTGTTTCCTTCTGCTTCTCATTCTTATCTCCATTCCTGTCTATACTGTTATTTATTACGCTCACGCTCTGACACTAAATAATTGACTTTATTGTATTTCTTCATTAAGTATACGAAGTGCCCGATCTGACATTAAATATATGCCTTTATTGCATTAACAATAATATTTATTATTCTGACTATATACAGTATCTTTGCAGAAGTATTGTATCATTTAATACTGGCAGGGTCAAAATGTATTTAACCCCGCCTTGTATATTGTATGGCGAAGGGACGCCTTTAACTTATATCAATGTATTTTTCTGTTATATTTATTAACATATTTTTCATTAATACATTTTTCTGAATATATCTTTAATTAATCTATTATAAATAATATTGATATACTCATTTTATTAAATTGTCCGTGATATTATTTTTGTGATATTATCTTATTTCCCCATTATAACCTTTATAAGAAGGTACTAACAGTTTCATAAACCAGTGAAGATTTTCTCCACTTATCATAAAAGGATTGCGCTCTATCGGTGTTAATTCCACCTTCACTCCATAATCCTGCAATAACTGCTCATTCTCTTTTGTGCCATTGGTCAATGTATACATAGTTAATCCCTTTATATGAAGAAATCTGCCCATTCTCTCAATCTTTTTAATACACTCCTTGAATTTCCACGGAAGCATTGACCCTATAAGCATTTTCTTGTCACACCCTGCCAGTGTAGCAGTCATTCTTGCAAATGTATCCTTGGCATCACCAAAATCTATATCTATTATTACTATATCATAATTATCTTTTAATATATTAAAACTATTGTCATTCAGAACCCCGTAAAAGTCTATCCCATTAATACTGTAGGCATGTCTTGATACCATCTTCTTACAACGTACTGTTCTTCCTGCACACATCTGCTCTTTCATAAGCACATATGTCTTAATGTCACCTGCAACAGCCGTCTTTCTCTTTAATACACTTGTAAAAAACACTGCCAGCATAATAGTCACATAAGTTGCACCTGCACTGTCACAAAGCCCTGCTACTCCTATAGTCCTTACATTATCAGATATTCTCACATTTTTATACTGATTTAGTAATTCCCTGCTCTTTCTTTTCTGCTTCAATCCCTTTATATGTTTTAATTCTTTTATTTGTCTTAATCTTTTGCATGATAACCCATATTTTTTCATATAATATTTTATATAACTCCTTTTTTTGTCCTGCATCTATGTTCTCCCATAAAGCAGTAAGATTATCCTGCATAAAATCCTTCATAATTAAAGTCCACGCAGCGTTATTCTCGTACCACTCATATATACACGGCACTCTATAACAGCTTTTCTTATCTGCTATAGTATTAGAATACCCATAAAACTGCACTTCATTAACAAGATTAACAAATATTATGCTGTTATGGCATATTTTATCAGTTTCATCTATGAGGCTGCTCTCACTTCTGACATCATATTTTCCGCCAACAACACATATATTTATTATTTTTGAATTATTATCATTCATTATTGCCTCATAGCCATAACTATCTATCATTACTCTTTCGTTACAACTATCCATATGAATATTTTTTAATTCATTATCACAATCCTTAAATAATGAATTAACTCCACTGTCAATAATTACAATGTCAAAATTATCCTGTATATCATAATTAACACCCTGCGTTTCATCTCTGCCATATGACGGCATCAGCCATATTCCCCTGCAGATAAGAAGGCCTTCTGATGTAGAACATATACTATTATCTGCCAATGCCGTCTGTAATATATCCGTTCTTCCCGAACCTTCTATTACCAGACATTTCAAGCCATAATCACCGAGGCAGTGTGCCATACTAAGCACAGTATGGGTAACTCCAATTCCTCTCCTGCTACCTGATACTTTAATTATATAAGAGTAATTCTTAATTCCATAAATGCTGTTTATTTTGTAATTTTCTAATACACTGCCTGACACATATGTATTATTTAATGCTATACTGCTGGTTTTATTTATTGCATTTTTATTGATAAATTTTATTTTCTGAAAAAATGTAATATCAGACCTTGCAGTTTGTTCCAGTTCCCACCTTAACGCTTTAACATTTTTATAACGTCTGTATTGATTATGACGGGTACATTTATTAATTACCGGGTATAATTTATTATGGACTGTGCTATTGCTGTCAGCCATAAACTTAAGAACCATTCCAACACTGTAAATATCAGTCTGATAAGTAAGCTCCTTTCCGCCATACTGCTCAGGTGCAGCATAACCTGGACTTATCATACCAGCCTGCGTTAATCCAGCTTTGTGAATCGAACTCCCAAAATCTATAAGTTTAACATTATTATGCTCATCAATTATGATATTATCAGGTTTAATATCAAGATGAATTATTTCATTATCGCAGTTATGCAGATACTCCAATATGTCACATAATTTAACTGCTATATCACAAATCTCACTTGTCTTTATATTGTCTGTATCATTAATATATGACCTTAAAGATTTACCAGATATATATTCTTCAATAATGCAGATACTTATATCATCTTCTTCAATATCGTAAATTACTGGAATGTGGGAATGTTTAAGATTCTTAATTAGACGGGCTTCTCTTAAGATAGTGTCACTATCCATATCAGCCTTTCTGATAACCTTGGCAACTCGCAATGTATCAAGTGCGGTATGCCTTACTAAATATACATTAGAATGATTGGTCTTGGCCAATTGCTTTATTATCTCATACTTATCGCTAAATTCCTGTTATTCACCTCCGTTGACTTATAGAATTAAATTACTCTGATTAGTTTATATCATACTTTTAATATATTATCAATACAATTTTACAACTTCTTGTCGAAATTTTTAAAATTTAGAGATTTTTTATTTTATGAAACATCCAGACTCCTTTACATATCTATGAAAAATGAGTATTATATTTTCATAGATATAATTAACTATGCACTTCGCAAGAAAGGAGATTGTTATGAAGATTGAAAGAGTTAATGAGAATCAGATACGTTGTACACTCAATCAGGCTGATCTTGCTTCTAGACAATTAAAGATAAGCGAACTTGCGTATGGCAGTGAAAAAGCAAAAGAACTTTTCAGGGATATGATGCAGCAGGCTTCCTATGAGGTTGGTTTTGAGGCTGACGATATTCCGCTTATGATTGAAGCAATTCCTATTTCATCTGATTGTATTGTTCTTATTATAACAAAGGTCGAGAACCCTGAAGAATTAGATACACGCTTCTCTAAGTTCTCCCCTTTGGATGATGGTGAGTATGATTATGACGATGATTATTCAGATATAGAAACTATTGATGATAATTCCTATAATGATACTTCTGTTCCGCCTACCGCAGGTGATGAGCTTGATGCGGATACCAAGACCACATCAGGGGGTGGGATTATCGGTGATGACCTTATGAATTTATTCAGCAAGGTAAGAGATTACCTCAACAATTCCAAAGAGAATACAGTCAGCACTGGAAGCAGGCATACCGCTCCTGACACCACTGCTATCCCTGAGGAATTTGCCAACAGCGACAGAAGCAGTTCTGATAATAATACTGAACACAAAGCTCCCGCTACACCTGTTCCTAAGACAAGAATATATTCTTTTGAATCTATGGACGATTTTATTGATGCTTCCAAGGTCATTAATCATATTTATAATGATCCAAGCTATCTTTACAAGAAGTCAGGCAGTGACAGATATTACCTTATTATGCAGAGATGCTGCTGCTCATCTGTAGATTTTAATAAGGTATGTAACATCTTATCAGAATATGCCCTTAAAGAAACTTCAAACGAAGCTTTATTTGCTTTCTTTAAAGAGCACGGTGACTGCATTATAGCCAAGCACGCGATAAATGTTGCAGCTAACCTCTAATACAGCCGCTGGTGGAGTTAACATTACCATATGCACATTTTTGATTATCTGCATACAGCTTTATAATCCGGATAATTATACCAATATATACCAAAATAAAAAATACCCCATTGTAGTAACACCAGTCTCCAGTTATAAACTGATTGCAGATGTTACTACAATGGGATATCTTTTTAATATTAAGCAGCCTTTAGCTTTTTTAATATTAGCCTAATGACTGAAGGTAGCTCTGGATTTCTTCTACGAGCATATCGCTGTCAATACCGTGTACCATAGCAGCTTCTTCTAATGTCTCTCCTGCTGATGAAGGACATCCAACACAGTGCATACCTGCACCCATAAGAATTGGAATTACTCCTGCATCAATCTGTATAACTTCACCAATTGTTGTGTCCTTGGTAACTCTTGCCATACCTGTTTCCTCCATATATATTAATTCCTGTTATAATCAGGTTGTGTGGTCTATATTTCCGACACATACAACTACTATAATATTACCCAATAAAAATGTCAAGAATACCTGATTTGTGTTAATTTTTTTGTCTTGTATTTTTTCTTACTCTATCGTATAATATGGATACAATAAATCCAAGGAGGAATATTATTATGGCATATGTAATTAGTGATGATTGTATCAGTTGTGGTGCTTGTGCTGCTGGATGTCCAGTTGAAGCTATCAGCGAAGGTGCTGCTCATTATGAAATCAACGCAGATGTATGTGTAGATTGCGGTGCTTGTGCTGGTGTATGTCCAGTTGGTGCTCCAAACCCACAGTAGTTTGAAGATACATAACTAACAACAGCAGGTGTGAATTATCACACCTGCTGTTTTATTTTAACCATTAACTTTTAATCATTAATTCCTAAACAGTTATATTAACCGCGTTTTTCCTAATTGATACACTTTATCATTATCAATTCTATGAACCCATATTCTTTGCAAGGTCTGCAAATCTTGTCTGTTCTGGTATCCAAGCCATCTTAACAGTTCCTATAGGACCATTTCTTTGCTTAGCTATGATAATCTCTGCAATACCTTTAAGTTCTGTGTCCTTATTATAATAATCATCTCTATAAAGAAACATAACTACATCGGCATCCTGCTCTATCGCACCTGACTCTCGCAGGTCCGATAACATAGGTCTGTGGTCTGGTCTTTGTTCTACCGCTCTTGAAAGCTGTGACAGTGTAACTACAGGTACATCAAGCTCTCTGGCAAGTGCCTTTAATGAACGGGATATATCTGATATTTCCTGCTGTCTTGACTCCGTCCTTCCATTACCACTCATCAACTGGAGGTAATCGATTATTATTAAGCCAAGATTATTTTCCATTTTGTACTTTCTGCACTTAGACCTTAACTCCGATATCGTGATACCCGGTGTATCATCAATAATAAGCTTGGACTTTGCTATTCCATCTGCACCTTCAATAAGCTTGCCCCAGTCATTAGAGTCAAGACGGCCTTTTCTAAGCTTGTCGGCATCTACTGATGACTCAAGCGAAAGCATACGGTTTACAAGCTGTACATTTGACATTTCCAGACTGAATACGGCTGTTGTTATGCCCTGTTTAATAGCAACATTTTCCGCCACATTAAGGACAAACGCAGTCTTACCCATAGATGGTCTTGCGGCAACAAGCACAAAATCTGATGGCTGTAATCCGGATAAATAGCTGTCCAGATCCTTAAAGCCTGTAGGAACACCAGTTACGACACCTCTGTTCTTAGCCGCTGTCGATATTTTATCAAGTGCTTCAAGAACAACCTTATCAATAGGAGTATAATCACTTGCACCTTTATTTCTTACAAGCTCGAATATACGCTTCTCTGTCTCTGCAAGTATATCCTCTGTGCTGTCTTTACCTGCATAACAGTCATTAGCTATCTTTTCATTAACTTTTATAATATTTCTTAAAATGGACTTGTCTTTAACTATCGTTGCATACTGTCTTATATTAGCAGAGGTTGGCACTGATGAAAGCAATTCCCTGACAAATTCAAGACTATACACCTCTGGAGGCACATCTTTTTCTTTAAGCTTCTCCTGTAAAGTAACAACATCTACAGGCTTGCCTTCATTATTCATCTCCACCATAGCCTGAAACATAATCCCGTACTGCTTATAATAGAAATCATCCTGCATAAGCATTTCGCCCGCAGTAATAATAGCCTGCCTGTCCCATATCATAGAACCTATTACCGATTGCTCAGCTTCAAGACTATTAGGCATAGTTCTGGTAATATTTAATTCTTCCATAGTTCCTCACTTATACAAATGTATTATTTCTCCACTACTTTAACAGTCAATTTAGCTGTTACATCTTTATGAAGCTTAAGTGCAATTATATGTGTACCTAAAGTCTTAATAGGCTCATCAAGCTTCATCTTCTTCTTATCAACTTCAAGTCCAAGCTGTTCCTTAACAGCTGCGGCTACTTCCTTAGTTGATATTGTTCCAAATGTTCTTCCACCCTCACCTGTCTTCATATATACTGTAACGGATTTATCTTCGATAGTTGCAGCAAGCTCTTTAGCCATCGCAAGCTCTTCTGCTGCCTCTTTTTCTTCTCTCTTCTTCTGAAGCTTAAGGTCATTAAGATTTTTAGGTGTAGCTTCTATACCAAGCTTCTTAGGTATAACATAATTTCTGGCATATCCATCATTTATCTTAACAATCTGTCCCTTTTTACCTAATGTTCTTACATCTTCTAATAAAATAACTTCCATAATTAACCTCTTTTCTGCACTTTACCTGTGCTTAAGCTTATACTAAATCTCGCCCTCAGCAAGCATATTGTCGAGAGTAAGTTTAATTGTATTAACTGCCTGCTGTATTGTACAATTCGTAAGCTGAGCACCGGCAATACTCATATGTCCGCCACCGCCAAGCTTTTCCATAACGAGCTGTACATTTACCTCGTCTATGGATCTTGCACTTATATATAATTTATCTTCATATTGTGTAATAACAAATGAAGCCTTTATTCCTGATATATCAAGAAGCTGGTTCGCAGCCTTTGCACCACCTATAGTCGGGCTTTCAAGACCTTCTCCGTCAAATACAGTAATAGCAAATGCAGACTTGTATACCTCTGATTTGCTTACTGCCGAAGCTATCGCCTTATATTCATTCATATCATTCCTAAGCATTTTCCTTACTCTTGTAACATCTGCACCGTGTCGTCTTAAGAATGCCGCGGCCTCAAATGTACGTGGACCTGACTTGCTGTTAAATCCATCTGTATCTATTGATATTCCCGCATATAGTGCATCTGCCTCAAATGCTTTAAGCTTAATTCCATCATCAACATACTGTATCATCTCTGTGACCATTTCACAGGCTGATGAAGCATATGGGTCTACATAAGAAAGCACCGCACCAGTAATTGTATCGCTTGAACGTCTGTGGTGGTCAAATACAATTATAGTCTTACATTTATCAAGAAGCTGCGGACACTCTGTTCTCTGTGGTCTGTTCACATCTACAACTATAACTACCGTTGATGCTGTAAGATAATTCTCTGCTTCCTCTTTCTTAATAAACATATCATCTGGATATTCTTCTTTATCTATAAAACGGTTCATAAATGGTCTGACACTGCTTGAAATCTCGCCAAATACAATATGAGCTTCCTTGCCGAACTTCTTGGCAATAATATATATACCAAGTGCAGAACCAAATGAATCTATATCTGGCAGATTATGTCCCATAATAAGCACATTGTCATTAGCCTCTAATATCTGTCTTAAAGCGTGGGCTTTTACACGTACCTTTACTCGTGTATTCTTCTCCATCTGCTGACTCTTTCCACCATAATAGTATATCTTCTCACCATCTTTGATAACTGCCTGGTCACCGCCACGTCCAAGTGCCAGATCCATAGCCGCCTTGGCAATATCATAATTTCTGGCATAATCAGCCGCACCAGTTCCTATGGCAATACTTAATGTAAGTGTCTTTTCATTACCGACTTTTACGCTCTTTATATCTTCCACAAGACTGAATTTATCTGCGAGAAGCTTCTCAAGGAACTTATATCTGAATACAACAAGATATTTATCTTTCTCCAGTTTTCTTATAATAGCCGCACCAGCTGAGAAATATTTATTAACTCTCTTATCTACAAGTCCGACAAATAAAGAACGACGCACATCATCTACACTTTCAAGTGCATCTTCATAATTATCTATATATACAAGCCCGACTACAAACCTTTCATCTCTTATCTTCTGTATGTACTGGTTAATATCCGTTTCATCAAACATATACATAGCTACAAGCGAAGAATTATAATCTTTGGCAAGAATATTAACACCTTGTGTGATTATATCAGCACTTATTCTCTTCATTTCAACACGGTAGTCCCTGTCATTAAATGCGACCCTGATTTCTTTGAAATCCTCAAAATTCCTGAATACATTGGCTGATAACTCAGGTATGATTGTAGAAATATTTTTATTAAGATCATTCTTTCTGTTAATACTTGCCTGCATAGAAGCATTCATCCATAAAATATTACCTTTATTATCCAAAAGGCAATAAGGTATGCTTAACTCATACAGCAGCTGTCTTTGTACCTGAGAATAATTGGAAGAAAATTCCACTATCTCCTTTATTATTCTTGGACGAAAATAGCATATCATCATCGCACAGACAAAGGCATATATAACTATAAATACTGCAACAATTGACGCTGCCACACTACTCACAAAACATAATAATATATCAAGTAATACAAGTAATATACCAAGACCTACAGGCCATAAAAATATAGAATTAAGCCTGCCAGATGGTTTGAATGACTTTGTTTGCTTATTATTCATATTAATTCCTCAATTCCTGCTTGCTTATATACAGCACACTACTATGCCCAAACGCATATGCAAATTATAACACAACTTCATCTGTCTTAAAAGCTATATTAAATAATTATCTATCCCAAAGCTCAATTACACAATTATCCTTATCTTCATTAAGATACATATTCTAAGCCTTACCTACAGGCAACGTTAATAACCAAAATATATTTAAACATATCTGTATAATAAAATTAAAAAAGCTTTCACAAACATATACGTCTGTGAAAGCTCTTTAAACCGCAGATTATACTAACCTGCAATTATAATTATTCTACTGTGTAAGGTAAAAGTGCTACATGTCTAGCTCTCTTAACTGCAACTGTAAGTGCTCTCTGGTGCTTAGCACAGTTACCAGTAATTCTTCTAGGAAGAATCTTACCTCTTTCAGATACATACTTCTTTAATAAAGCAACATCCTTATAATCTAATGCCTTGTTTGCATCAGCACAAAATGCACATACTTTCTTTCTTCTGCGCATTGGTCTTCTTCTCATCTGACCCTCTGGTCTTTCAGCCTTCTTATCTGGCATATCAAGTTACCTCCTATCTTAATTGAAAGGTAAACCCTCGTCTTCAACGCCATCAGGAATATTCATAAATCCATCCCCAGCAGCAGCGCTTGGTTCTGGTCTTGATGGTGTATATGCTGCTGTCTCACCTGACGCAGCGGATTTACTTTCAGCAAATTCCTGTTCTTCAACAACAACATCAGTAGTGTAGACTCTCTGTCCATCCTTATTAGTATAACTACCTGTCTGGATACGTCCTGTAACAACAATCTTAGTTCCCTGATGAAGATACTTTTCAGCAAATTCTCCAGATCTACCGAAAGCAACACAACTGATAAAATCAGCTGACTGCTCATCATTATTGTTTCTTGCACGTCTTCTGTCTACTGCTAATGTATATCTTGCTACTGCCATAGAGCCATCTGCATTCTGCGAATAGCGTACATCTGGTTCTCTTGTCAGTCTACCCATTAATATAACTTTGTTCATACTTATTCTCCTCTTCTATAAAGAGTTGTAAGCCTAAACGTCAATCAATTATTCTCCATCTTTAACGATTAAGAATCTAATAACGTTCTCCATAATACGAATTCTTGACTCAACTTCTGCTGGTGTAGCTGCATCAGCCTCAAACTTAATGAAGTTGTAGTATCCTTCGCTCATATGCTGGATTTCGTATGCAAGCTTCTTCTTCTCGCAAGTACCTGGATCAGTAATTGTACCGCCAAAACGAGTGATTAATTCCTTAACCTGCTCTACTGTAGCGTTTCTTACTTCATCCTCGACGTTTGCGCTAACAACTAATGCTAATTCATACTTATTCATTCTACGTCGCACCTCCTTCTGGTCTTTAGGTCCCTTTTATTAAAATATAAAAAGAACAAGGATTAATAATATCACGAGGATTGATTATAGCACATAATTATAACTCTTACAAGTCATTATTGACTGATTTTTGTATTTTTTTTGTATTTTTTTCAACAAGCGAACGCTTTAAAATTATCTCATGCATACAGCCACAGCATTTTAACTTAATATCCGCACCCACTTTAATAACTTCCCACTCGTCACTGCCACAAGGGTGTTTCTTCTTCATTTTAATAATATCGCCACATTCTAATTTAATCATAGACCTATTCTCTTATAATAACTCCTAATACATTACACTCCTTATCTTCTAACTGTATAACTCTGTTATTAAGCTCGTCCTCATCGTAAGTTTCCTTTTCAGCTATTATTGCCGCATATCCACAAAATGCAGCAAGTGTTCCATCCTCATCTGAGTCCACCACAATATAATCATATTCTTTAGAATACTTATCTATAAGTGACTTAAATATCATTATCTCATCATCTGTCACAACACCATCTTCATTGATACCTGTAAATATAAGGCTCAAATTCTTGTGATTAGTTACACAGACTATTTCTTCATTCTTCTCAGGTCTTTTAATATAATCAAGCACACCCTTCGCACTCTTGCCAAGCTTATACTTTCCAAGAAATACATCTGTCCTTATATCTCCGTCCACAAAAAGCACTTTATTGCCTTTTTCCATAATATTATAGGCTATTTTAAATGTATCCACCTTACCGCCAAGCACTGCAAATGCTTTGTGATTTCCAAGTCCCTCTATAATATTATCTGTTATTTCTAAAAGACTTTCTGCTTGTGTTTCTGATGTTTTAACTAATTTGTCAACATTTACACTATACATACGACTTCACCCTTTTAACTACTTTCTTATTGTACCTAAAATTCTGAACCTTCTGCTTTCAGAATTAACCTCTTCGCTATCATTTATATCTGTATTATTGTTCAAATCTGTATTATTGCCTGAATTATTAAGCTGAGCCTTGTCAACTTCTGCTCCAACGGCTGAAACCACTGGTTCACTTACAACATTAGCTTTCTGGCTGGCTGCATCAGACTCTTGTGCTGACTGGTCTGCCTCATTGACTGGCTCTGCAGCTTTAACTTCCTGTACTGGCTTTTCAACTTCTACAGCACTAGCTAAGGTCTCCGTTCTGGCTGGTACTTCTGCACTAGAGGATTGTTCTGCATCGACTGGTGCTTCTACACTAACAGACTGTCCTGTGCTGACTGGTGCTTCTACACTAGCAGACTGTACTGTGCTGTCCGGTGCTTCTACGCTAGCAGACTGTGCTGTGCTGACTGGTGCTTCTACGCTAGCAGACTGTACTGTACTGGCTGATGCTGGCTTTACGTTCTTGTTGGCATTATCCAGCTGTGTGCCTGCATTATCCTCACTTATAGTAGCTGCCACTTCCGCCTGTGCCTCATAATCGGCTTCGTCCTCTGCTTCTTCTATTGTATCTGTATCTTTTAATATATCTTCGTCCTGAGCAGCCTCGCGAAGAATATCCTCATCCAAATCTTCTTCATCATCAGCTTCATAGACTGGCTTTTCATCCTCTATATTAATAAGGATATCTTCATCTTTATTCTTCTTATTAGAATGTTTCAAAACCTTTTCTTTCTTATCTTTAGATGTTTCAATTAAGTCTGGCTTGTGGTCAATATACTCCACATTACCAAATCTTCTCTCGTATTCAAATTCGTGGTTAAAATCTTCATCCTTTGACTTAAATGCACTTATGCAAAGGCATACAATTATCTCTATAAAAAGACATACTGCACTTGCAATGGCTGTAATTATAATTGTATTTCTGTATAAATCCGGCTTAAATGCTACACCTGTAGATGTCCCCTCTGATAATATCTGAATTGACTTAACCGGTATTATAGATGTTGTCTTAACTGCTGTTGTAGCTACCGCATCAACATATTTTTTTGCTGTGTTCTGGTCTGGATTAACACATTTAATCTCTACTATATTACTGTTAGCAGGCGATGAAACTGTTAAATACTGTGCTATATCCTCTGATGTTCCTGCCACTCTCTGTGCTGCAGATATTACCACACTGCTCTTGAAAATAATAGTAAAATCTTCCTTCAACCCACCATTATTGGCTCTTATTGAAGCCTCATTTTCTTCTCCAGGCACAACATATAACTGTGTTGTCGATTCATACATTGGATATATCATCTTGTTCTCGTACATATATCCGCTTACTCCACTAAGAATTGCTACTAATATTAATATTAGCACACACCTTGAAAATCTCTTCATGTCCTTCTCCTTCTTAACATATTATCTTAATTTCCACTACTGCTGTGGATAATAGTACCATCTTATAGCTGTTATTACGCCATTGTTATCTATATCAAATGCTATCTGTGCAAAATCATCATCTACTGATGCAGTACCATTTTTATAGTCAGGCGCAAAATATGTAAATTCTATTATATAATTATCCGCTGTTTCATCACTGTCATAGCCGTTAAAATTAATTAATCCATATGCAATCGCATCTTTGGTATTAACCTTGTCAAGCTCATCTAGTGTAAAGCTTCCATATAGATATTTACCCAGCACTGCTGTGCTGTCATCTGATGTATAATAATTATTCTTATAGTCTTGATCCCTGTAATATACGCTTAATATTGAGTCAACCGACATACCGACCTTAAGTCCTCTTGAAAATACATCCTTATCGCTTACTGATGCCGCCGCTGTCAGCTTATATGTACCATTTTCATTCTTTCCAGCCGTTCTTCCGTCATCTGTGAACTTTACAAATATAAGCGTTAAATCATTGTAAGAGCATACCTTTTCCGAATATTCCGCATTGGCATTAGAGTCTTTTTCTGTAGACTCATATTCTGATACCGGTGTGCCATATATATTCTTAACTGCCGCTTCTGTCATCATATATTTAAGCGAATTAATCGTTAAATCTGTATATTGGAACTTGGAAGCCTTGCTTTCTTCCACTGTAGCATATTCCTTATAACTTGTTATATCTTCATTATCATCTGTTATAACTGCTTCTGTTCTGTTACCACAGGCTGTCGTCCCTGCCATTATTGATATAATAGCGGCAATTCCTGTAATCTTTCTTATAGTACCGTTCTTTGTGAATTTAATTCTTGTAAACTTACCCACAGTATTCTTAATGAACTGCTTAAAAATGTTAGTTGTATTCATTATTCACCATTACCTCTGACTTATTTATAAAACCTATTTAATATATTATAACATATCAAAAATCTTTGTAAAATAATATATCTCAAATATCTTTCTCAAATATCTTTCAAAATAAATAATACATCACATTGCAAAAAGAATGTGCAACGCACATCCTAGCACAGAGTGCGGTCACCAGTGACTAACTACATCTTTGCACGAGCGTACATCAGTATAATAGGGAATTCTATCTGAATTTTCTATTACACAAAAAAACCATCTCACATAATTGTGAGATGGTTAAAGAGGCGACAACCAGATTCGAACTGGTGATCAGGGTGTTGCAGACCCACGCCTTACCACTTGGCTATGTCGCCATAACATATTATATTCATAGTAAGAACAAAAAATGACTCCAAGGGGATTTGAACCCCTGATACCACCGTGAAAGGGTGGTGTCTTAACCGCTTGACCATGGAGCCGAAATATCTATTAAAAAAAATAAGAATGAGTGTGAGCTATCACGAATTCATTCTTACAGCTCCCCGAGTAGGGCTCGAACCTACAACAACTCGGTTAACAGCCGAGTGCTCTACCATTGAGCTATCGAGGATTACACCTGAGTTCCTTAACTCATTATTTAAAGGATTGCTCCTTCAAAACTGCACATTAAATATATCTTATACATCCGTATCCTGTCAAGTACTTTCGTACTTTCCTTAAGAATAACTCTCTTTGTTCTATCCAAACCTTAACCTCTTTCGGTTAAGCCCTCGACCTATTAGTACAGATCAGCTCCATATGTCACCACACTTCCACCTTCTGCCTATCTACCTCGTCGTCTTCAAGGGGTCTTACTAGATTAACTCTATGGGATATCTCATCTTGAGGGGGGCTTCACGCTTAGATGCCTTCAGCGTTTAT